>Ga0307995_1000350_pt1 | contig 32565 bp, 42 predicted proteins | sample EllFjometagen262_FD_203132 | JGI IMG/M metagenome (GOLD analysis project Ga0307995, IMG submission 203132) | Marine microbial communities from Ellis Fjord, Antarctic Ocean - #262 | ecosystem: Environmental > Aquatic > Marine > Unclassified | place: Southern Ocean | collected 2014-11-02 | reverse complement strand
CAAATTTATATGAAATCAAGGGGATAAATTCATATTTGATATTATATTTGCAGCCTCAAAAGATTCGGTAGCTCAGTTGGTAGAGCATCTCCCTTTTAAGGAGAGGGTCCTGGGTTCGAGCCCCAGCCGAATCACTAACTGACTTGGTAGCTCAGCTGGTAGAGCATCTCCCTTTTAAGGAGAGGGTCCTGGGTTCGAACCCCAGCCAAGTCACTTAATCAAGCGCACGTGGCGGAATTGGTAGACGCGCCAGCTTGAGGGGCTGGTGGGAGTAATCCCGTGGAAGTTCGAGTCTTCTCGTGCGCACTTTTTTCCTTATATTTGTTTAAGCTTTTAAATGAATTAATAGACAATGAATAACATAAAAAGCACTTTTAGTATAAAAAATCTTGAGACCTTTTCAGGAATTAAAGCACATACTTTAAGAATTTGGGAAAAAAGATATAATCTACTTGAGCCTGAAAGAACAGAGACTAACATTAGACGTTACAGCCTTGATAATCTTAGAAAACTTTTAAATGTTACTCTGCTTTATAACCACGGTTTTAAAATTTCAAAAATTTCTTGCCTAAGCTTAGAAGAAATTTCAGTTTCAGTTAGTAACATTGCATTAAAAGAAAACTCAGAGCAAATAGCTATTAACGCTCTTAAATTAGCTATGATTAATTTTGATTGTGAATTGTTTAATAAAACTTATGATGAATTTATTTCACATAGTAAGTTTGAATTCATCTTCATGGATGTATTTATGCCGCTAATGAAAGAACTAGGAATTTTATGGCAAACTGGAGCTATTTCTGCTACCCATGAGCACTTTATCACTAATTTAATTAAACAAAAAATTCATGTTCAAACGGAAAGAGTACAACTAAGTATTAAAAAAAATACAGATCATCCTGTTTTTGTGTTATTTCTTCCTGAAAATGAAATTCATGAACTCGGGATTCTTTATTTAAATTATTTAACATTATCTAAAGGATTAAGAACAATTCTATTAGGTCAATCAATACAAATATCCAGTTTAGAAAACCTATACACCTATAAAAAATCTTTTAATTTTGTCACATACTTAACAGTAGAGCCAAATAAAAAAGAAATTATGCCTTATTTAAACCTTTTTAATGAAAAATTACTTTTAAACACCAACTCAAAATTGATTGTTTTTGGGCCACAACAAACAAAAATTGATATAAATAACTTACCCAATAAAATTGAATTATACCGTTCTGTTCAATCGTTTATTAGTAATTATTTAGAAAAAAAATATCTGCTTAAACCTTGAATAATTAAAGGTTATTGAAATTGATTATGTGAATTCTATGAAAAAATTATTTGATACTGTCAGTCAAGATTGTAGCCGATTAGTTACCAATGCATATAGTACTTCTTTTTCATTAGCTACTAAAATGCTTGATACATCCATTAGGAGTCACATCTACAATATATATGGGTTTGTTCGATTTGCAGATGAAATTGTTGACAGCTTTCATAATCACAATAAAAAATCTTTGTTAAATAATTTTGAAGCTGATCTTTTCATAAGCATTAAAGATAAAATAAGTCTAAATCCAATATTAAACTCTTTTCAGCTAACTGTAAATACGTTTGAAATCGATCATGATCTCATAAAGGCTTTTATGAAGAGTATGAGGTTAGATCTAGAAAAAAGCATCTATAAAACACAAGCTGAATATGAAGAATATATCTATGGTTCCGCTGATGTCGTTGGACTGATGTGCTTAAAAGTGTTTGTCAAAGGAGATCATGAAATTTATGATAAACTCAAAAAACCAGCAATGGCATTGGGTTCAGCTTTTCAAAAAGTTAATTTTTTACGTGATTTAAAAGACGACTTTCAGGAATTAGAAAGAAATTATTTCCCCAATGTAGATTTTAAGAATTTTAATGATAGTTCAAAAATAAGAATCATTAATGAAATTGAAACTGACTTTGAAACATCTCTTAATGGTATTTATAGACTACCTAAAGAAGCTCGTTTTGGAGTTTATACTGCCTATAAATATTATTCAAAATTATTAGACATATTAAAACGAACACCTTCAATAAACATCCAAAGCACAAGGATTCGCGTAGCTAATTATCAAAAAATGATTGTTTTTGTTCGTTGTTATTTAAAATACAAATTAAACTTAATTTAAGCTATTGCTCATGATATTACTTTGGATAGTCGTTCTTTTTACTACTTTTTGTTTTATGGAATTTATGGCTTGGTTTTCTCATAAATACATCATGCATGGCTTTCTATGGGCACTCCATAAAGATCATCACATTAAGAATCACAAGTCATGGTTTGAACGAAATGATTTATTTTTTATTTTTTATGCACTTGTTAGCTCAGGATTCGTAGTGCTTTGGGGAGAAGTCGGATTTTGGCCAGGATTACCTATAGCTATTGGAATTTTTCTCTATGGCCTTTCTTATTTTATTGTGCACGATATTTTTATTCACCAGCGTTTTAAGCTTTTTAGAAATGTTGAAAGCAAATATGCAAAAGGGATTAGAAGGGCTCACAAAATACACCATAAGAACATCAATAAAGGTAAAGGCGAATGTTTTGGAATGCTGTGGGTGCCCATTAAGTATTTTAAATAATTAATCCTTTATCCACTTATTTTTAAATTCACATAGCTTGTTGTCCCTATTAACATTAACATATGTGCTTTCTATTTTTTCTTTCATCCAATCTTGAATTATATCTAATTGTTTTTGTTTAAGAGCTAATGCCTTAATTCGAGAATAATCTTTGGAGTATTCTGCTGTATGTTCATCAAACCGATTACTTACTTTTAGAATTTTATACTTTTTTAACCCAGAACGGTCTTCCTCCATAATAGGAGAAGAAATTGATTGGTCTTTTAAATTTCTAATTTGACTGTATAAGGTGGGATCAAGATTAGTTAATTCAAAACGTGTATCGCCTGTTTGAGGATTAATTAGTACACCTCCATTATATTTTGTTTCTTTTTCACTTGAAAACTGAAGGGCGGCGTTTTTAAAAGTTAATTCATCTTCTAGAATGCGCTTTTTTATTAAATCTAACTTGTCTTTGGCTTCACGTAATTGCAAGGGCTCAATTTTTGGAGTTAAAAGAATATGACGCACATCTACTTCTTGACCGCGTATTTTATCAACTTTTAATATATGCCATCCATAATCAGATTTGAAAGGCTTTGATATTTCTCCTTCTTCTAAACTAAACGCTTCATCTCGAAATTCTTTTACCATTTTGGGGCGTTTACGGTGAAGTGTATATTTTCCTCCTGTTGAACGTGAACCAGGATCTTGGGAATATAAGATAGCTTTTGAGGCGAAACTAGAACCACGTTCTAAAATATCCTCTCTAAAAGTTTTAAGCTGATTAATAATACGCATTTTTTCATTTTCACTCACTTCTGGTTCAATAACTATTTGAGAAATTTCAAGTTCTGTTCCGAATGTAGGTAATTGATTAGGAGGAATAGACTCAAAAAAAATTCTTACTTCTTCAGGAGTAACTTCTACATCTTCAATAATCTGACCCTGCATCATAGACGATAATTTTTGAGTTTTATTTATCTCAAAAATCTCTTGTCGAAAAATAGCTTCGTCATCTTTATTATAAAATTCCAGAACCTTTTCTATAGTTCCTAATTGACGTATAAAATTGTCAATAATTTGATCTACTGTACTATAAATTTCTTCTACACTGACTTCTAAACTATCTTGAACTGCATGATGCGCATATAGCTTATCCTCCATAAGTTTACCTAATAGTTGACACCGAGAAATACCCTTAGTATTAACACCTTGTGACTCCATTTCAACTAAAGTTTTATCAATGTCAGAATTTAAAATTACATAATCACCTATTACCGCAGAAACACCATCAATTTTAATTCGAGTAGATTTGTCTGAATCTTGAGCAGAGACTAAAGTAATAAAACATCCAAATAGACATAAAAAACTAGTAAACTTCATAATACTTTGACTTAATTGCATCTTGTAAAATATCTTTTTCAAATTGTTTGTTAAATTTTAATTTACGCTGGTTTAAAATTATGTTTTTAATAGTAGGATAAATGAAATCTCGAGGGGGAATATCTCCCTTTTTGAGATGATTATTTATATAAAACAAATATACCCCCATTGTATCTTGAATTTCAAAGAATTTAGATTTTTTTATGTACTGTTCTAAATTAGCTTGATTTAAAAATTTAATTTTAGATAGTAAATCGATTTTATTTAGCCAAATACTATCCGAAAAAATATGATGACTGAATTGAAATGAAAGAGAATCAAGAAAGGATTGGTCCTTTATATTAAAACGTTGAAAACTTCGTTGAATTTTATTTTTATCAACATTATCATGAGGTAATTCAATGTAACGAACCTGGTAAAGCGGAGCATTGAGTTTAAAAATTTTTTTATTTAAGAACATAAAAGAATCTATTTCCTGTATAGATATAAGAGTGTCTAAAGATTCATTTATAATTGACTGTTTGTAGGTTATCGAAAACAATTCAGCTTCATATTGTTTTACAAGTTTTTGTAACATTTTGATTTTATCTTCATCTAAATTAAGAGCAGCTTGTTGTAAAATAATTTGTTTACTTGCCCAATCATCAATAAAATTTCTGACTTTTAAAATACTATCTTCCTTGTTCTTGAAATTCAAAATATTCTTTTCTATGTCTTCACGGTAGAGGTAAATTGATCCTACACGTGCAAATGCTTTTTCATTGTTTAGTAAAATGGATTCACATGAAACGAAAAACAAAGGTGTTAAAAAGTATATGATTCTGAGAAACCATCTGGTTTTGACGTGTAAAATTAATATTATTGCTTTGTTATTAACAATTAGAGATTTAATTCTTAATAAAGTTTGTAATATATTGATTTTAAGCATATTAAAATGTTGAAAAAATTTTAATTTAACGTATAATAGTTGTATTTTTAGTTAAATTTAAAAACATTGATAAAAAAACTACTTGTTTTTATTATTTTACTTTATTCAGAGGCAATATTTTCTATTCCGTCTAAAGAGTCTGCTAATCATACTATTGAAGTAACTCAAGACCAAACCGCAGTCATTTTTCGTGATGGCTCATTGTATTTTAAAGGTTTCATAGGTCAAGGTAGCTTTCAAATATATTCAATTATTGGGAATAAGATTTCAGAAATGGATGTGCAAAATTTCTCACAATTTAAAATTAACACCTCCCTTGAAATGGGTAATATGTATATTATCCGTGTTACCATTAAAGGTAAATCAAAAACCTTTAAAATAATAGCTTCATAAATTTAGGGACTATAGTTTGGAGACTCTTTAGTTACGCTTATATTATGTGGATGACTTTCACGCATTCCTGCTGAGGTAATGGTAACGAATTGACCGGTTTCCTTCAATGTTTCAATATCCTTAGAACCACAATAACCCATCCCTGCTCTTAAACCTCCTATAAACTGGTGAATACTTTCGTCTAGATCACCCTTATAAGGTACCCTGCCTACAATTCCTTCAGGGACAAGTTTTTTTAAGTCATCTTCTACATCTTGAAAGTAACGATCCTTACTTCCCATTTTCATAGCTTCAACAGAGCCCATCCCTCTATAGGTTTTGTATTTTCTACCTTCAAATATAACCGTTTCTCCTGGTGATTCTCTCGTTCCAGCTAATAAAGAACCTAACATAACTGAATCAGCTCCAGCAGCGATAGCTTTAGGAATATCACCGGTATATCTAATTCCGCCATCTGCAATTATTGGAATCCCTGTCCCTTTGAGTGCTTTCCGCACCTCAATGATGGCAGAAAGCTGAGGATACCCAACTCCCGCTATAACACGAGTTGTACAAATTGATCCTGGACCAATACCTACCTTAACGGCATCTGCACCAATGTCTGCTAAATATTTAGCTGCTTTACCTGTTGCTATATTACCAACTATTACATCAAGTAAACTGAATTTTTCTTTTACTCTTTCAACAACATCAGCAACTCCTCTTGTGTGTCCATGAGCAGTGTCAATAACAATAGCATCTACACCAGCTTTATTTAGTGCTTCAACACGATCTAAAACATCTGGAGTAACACCTACTGCAGCAGCAACTCGTAGTCGACCAAATTTATCTTTATTCGAATTAGGTTTTGTAGTGTGTTTTGTAATATCACGAAATGTAATTAAACCAACTAATGTATTATCGCTAGACACTACAGGAAGTTTTTCAATTTTATGTTCTTGTAATATTAATTCTGCATCTTTTAAAGAAGTTCCTTCTTTTGCGGTTATTAAATTTTGTGATGTCATCACTTCTTTAATAGGTCGGATACTGTTTTTTTCAAAGCGTAAATCCCGATTTGTAACAATTCCTAATAATTTATTATTATCATCAACAACAGGAATACCTCCAATTTTATAACGTTGCATATTCATATTAGCATCCGCTACAATTGCAGTAATAGGAAGTGTTACAGGGTCTATAATCATTCCCGATTCTGATCGCTTTACAGCTCTAACTTTAGCTGCCTGCTCTTCTATTGTCATGTTTTTGTGCAAGACTCCAATACCTCCCTCACTAGCAATTGCTATTGCCATTCTGCTTTCAGTGACAGTATCCATAGCAGCAGATATTATAGGGATATTCAAAGGAATATTTCTGCTAAATTTTGATTTGATAGAGACTTCTCGTGGTAATGTTTCTGAGTAGCTGGGAACTAATAAAACGTCATCATAAGTAAGGCCTTGTCCGATAAATTTAGTGGAAGTCATATGCAATTAATATTAAATTAATTGCATACAAATATAGGGATTAAATATTCTAAGCCATTAATCTATCTTAATTTAATTAAAAAAAGAGGATATATTATAAGTTTAAAATTTTCTGAGAAAAATTATAAGAACTCTCAAACGAGAGTAAATCTAAATTTTTTGGAAGTAATTTGCGTGAAGTAAAAAAAGAAATTAATTTTTCTGAAGGCATATTTCCTACCAATTTATCTTGTGCCATTGGACATCCTCCCATTCCTTTTATAGTTCCATCAAATCGCAAACATCCTGCAGAAAACGCTGCATTTACTTTTTCATACCAAAAATCAGGATGGGTATGAAAATGTGCACCAAAAGTAATGGCTGGATAAGATGGTACAATGGTTGAATATAATTTAATTATATCAGAGGGAATAGCCGTTCCTATGGTGTCTGATATAGAAATAATTGAAATCCCCATTACCACCATTTTAGAAACCCATTCTGCTATAATATCAGCATTCCAAGGATCTCCATATGGATTTCCAAAACCCATGGATAAATAAACAACCATTTCTTTATTATGATTTGAAGCAATATCAGATATTCGTTTTAAGATGGTGAGAGACTCTGAAATTGTTTTTCTTGTATTACGGACTTGAAAATTTTCAGAAATAGAAAAAGGATAACCCAAATATGATATTTTCTCATACTTAATTGCCTCTAAGGCACCACGTTCATTAGCAACAATTGTTAATAGTTTAGTATGTGTATTTGAGATATCCAAACCTTCAATAACTTTTGCAGTATCTGCCATTTGGGGTATAGCCTTTGAAGAAACAAAGCTCCCGCAATCTAAAGTGTGAAATCCAACTTTAAGTAGACTTTGATAATACGCGATTTTGTCAGATGTGTCAACCCATTTTGAAAACCCTTGGAAAGCGTCTCTTGGGCATTCAATTAATGTAATGGATTGATTAGTAGTCATATTGAATTAAGAGGGATAGAGTAAGATTAACGCAATGATAAATAAAATAAGTGATTGAATTTTGTCCCATTTAAAAAAACGATCTCTTAATTTAAATTTCTCACCTAATCGGGCAGCCAAAATAGAACAGCTAGCAAAAATAAATAATGCTTGAACAAAAAATATACTACCTAATATAAAAAACTGTAGTGAATAAGATAATTCATGATGGAATAAAAATCCTGGAAAAAAACTTAAAAAAAATAAATTCACTTTTGGATTACTTAAATTCATAATAAATCCTGTTAAGAATAGATTTTGATTCTTAGAAGGTTTAGGTAAATTATTTTGATTTTTGATAGAATTTCTCCATGTTTGAATTGCTAAATAAATCAAATAAGTAGCTCCTGAAATTTCAATAATTCGAATAATATTAGGCTCATGTTTCAATATAGTTCCTAGACCCATTACTACTACAAGGGTGTGTATGATAATTCCTGAAGTTAATCCTAAACTTAATTTGACTCCCTTCTTCCATCCTTTTTGTAAACTAGTACTGACCACAAAAAGAATATCAGGTCCAGGAAATAATGTTAACGAAATAGACGTGAAAATAAATAATAAAAGGGTGTTTAACTCCAATAGAAAAAACTTATAAATTAATATATTTGTCCTCGAATATAATATTTTTGAAAATGAAGATAGTAGATCTTGAGCATGAACTAATTCCATTGAGAATAAAACTACAAGAACACAAGATATATAAATCAATAAAAAGCATTGAAGATATTCGCCTCTTTATGGAGCATCATGTTTTTGCAGTGTGGGATTTTATGTCACTTTTAAAACAGTTGCAAAATCAATTAAGCTGTACCAAAGTACCATGGCTTCCCTCAAGAAATTCAGAAGCCACACGTCTAATAAATGAAATTGTTTGGGGGGAAGAATCTGATCTCAATCGCAAGGGAATTCCTATGAGTCATTTTGAAATGTATTTAGAGTCAATGCAATCATTAGGTGCAAGTTTACAAGCTATTAACGAGCTAAAACATCGGCTAAAAAAAGGACAAACCATCGATCAAGCTCTAGATGAGATTAACTTACCCCAACATATTTTATCTTTTTTAAGGTTTACTTTTGAAGTTGTAAACACTAAAAAAAATCATATTATAGCAGCTGTTTTTACGTTTGGAAGAGAAGATTTAATTCCAGATATGTTTATTGAAATAATTAAAAATCTGACGGTTCCTGAAGGAGAAGATTTAAGTGATTTAATATATTATTTCAAAAGACATATAGAAGTAGATGCAGATGAACACGGCCCAATGGCTTTAAAGATGGTAACAAACCTTTGTGAGGGGAATGTAGATAAAATCACTGAAGCCCTTGCCTACTCTAAAAAAGCACTTGAATTGAGAATTGGTTTGTGGGATGGAATTTTAAAAGGAATAGAAAAACCAATACTAGCTTAATACCCTAAAAACATTTGATATATTGCAGTGTTAAATAATATCTCATGAGACACCTATTATCTCTTCTATTTTTTATAACTCAATTTGGATTTAGTCAATCAGAAAAAAATGTTTCAGAATATGCTAAATCCATATCTTCAAAAGAGCTTAAAGAACTTTTATATGTTTATGCCTCTGATTATTTTGAAGGGCGTGAAACTGGTAAACGAGGGCAACATAAAGCAGTAGATTTTATTCGTCAATTTTATATAAAGCACAATATTACTCCCGCAAAAGGAACTGAATATTACTTCCAACCCATGACACTAAATATCAAAGGGGAGGATGTGAAAACTGAAAATGTTGTAGCTATTATTGAAGGAAGTGAATATCCAGATGAATATATTATACTTTCTTCACATCTAGATCACATTGGTATAGAAAATGGAATCATTAATAACGGTGCAGATGATGACGGTTCCGGAACTGTGGCCATGCTTGAAATAGCAGAAGCATTTCAAAATGCTGTAACAGAAGGTTTAGGTCCTAAGAGGTCTATTATATTTTTACATGTTACAGGTGAAGAAAAAGGATTATTAGGCTCAGAATATTATTCAAAAAATCCTTTATATCCATTAGCGAAAACAATGACCGATTTAAATATCGACATGATTGGGCGATTAGATCCAAAAAGAATAGATAAAGACCCTAATTATATTTATTTGATTGGCTCAGACAGAATTAGCCAAGAACTTCATGAAATATCGGAAGCAATTAATAAAAAATATACACAAATTAAATTAGATTACACTTTTAATGATGAAAATGATCCCAATCGTTTTTATGAAAGAAGTGATCATTATAACTTTGCTAAAAAAAATATTCCAGTTATTTTTTATTTTAATGGTACCCACGAAGATTATCATCAGCCAACTGACACTCCCGACAAAATCAATTATGAAATGCTTGAGAAAAGAACTCATCTTATTTTTTATACTGCTTGGGAACTAGCCAATAGAGAAGAACGAATTAAACTGAAATTAAACTGAAAACAAATTTTATTAATAGAATAATTTCAAGATATACCTTATTATTTTTACTATTTTTTTCGATATCATTAAGTGCACAATCTGAACTAGAAAAAGAAAGTTTTAATGATTCGGATTCATTGAAAATTAAAAGAATTTCAATTGGTATTAAATTGGGAATTCCTAATATCGCTGGTGGATCTTCTGAAATTGTTCTACCAATATTAAACAACCATTTTACACCCTATATAGATTACTCTAGTTCTAATTTACCTTCTGGAGATACAGAAACTAGCTTTTCGTTTATTGAGTATGGTATAAAATATTATTTTGGTGAAAAAGGATATGGCCTTTTTGCTAGTTTAGGGCAAAGTAAATTAGATGCTAATTTTATATTTAAAGAACTCTTTTTTAGTGATAACACTATGAGTAATTTGGGATCAGCTAAAGTCCCTTTAGAATTAAAAACTACCAATCTGAAATTAGGTGTAAAAACAGGAGATACTTTTTTCTTCCGCTTTGAGATAGGATATGGAATTGGAAATATTCCAAGTGAATTGAAATTCAATGCAAATGCTAATGCTAATGCTAATGGAATAAATAAATCCTTTACAGAAGAAAGACCTGCAATCCCCGGTCTAGGTTCTGGGGGAATACTTTTAGCAAATTTTGGTTTTGGTTTTGCTTTTTAAATTTAATTATAAAATTAAATTAATGTTAAATCAATTACAGAAATCATTCAACTAATTTATAAAACTATATTTGCTCGAAATATTTTTTATGCAAACTATTAAATTGAATTATTATATCAAATTACATAGTTTTTTTGTTTTTATTTTTTTATTAATTGGTTCGTTTTTAATAGGTCAAGAAAGAGTTACATTAAGCGGCTATATTACTGACAACCAAAGCAATGAAACTCTTTTTGGAGTTAATGTTATTTTTCCAAAACTACAATTTGGAACTACAACTAATGAATATGGTTTTTATTCCATTTCATTACCCAAAGGCATTCATGAAATTAGAATATCCTACTTAGGTTTTAATGGAATTCAACAAGAAATAAATATTGAACAACAACTTACCCAAAACTTCAAGTTAGCGCCTGCATTCGAATTACTTGATGAAGTAATTATTGAGGATAATGTTGAAAAACTAAACATTAGAAGTCCTCAAATGAGCGTAAATAAGCTTGCAATAAACACCATAAAAAGTATTCCTGCCGCATTAGGAGAGGTTGACATCATTAAATCAATCACCCTACTCCCTGGAGTAACTAGTGGTGGTGAAGGAGCTTCTGGATTTAATGTTAGAGGAGGAGCTGCTGATCAAAATTTGATTTTATTAGATGAAGCCATAATCTTTAATTCATCTCACCTTTTTGGTTTTTTCTCTGTATTTAATCCAGATGCAATTAAAGACATTAGACTTTACAAAGGAGGAATTCCTGCCAACTATGGTGGCCGCGTAGCTTCTGTACTTAATATTTATCAAAAAGATGGAAACAGCAATAAAATTAGAGCTCAAGGAGGTATCGGGTTAATATCAAGCAGGCTTTTAGTGGAAGGTCCAATAAAGAAAGACAAAGGTTCTTTTTTAATTGCAGGAAGAAGCAGCTATGCGCACCTCTTTTTACCCCTAATTGAGAGTATCGATAATAATATTGCCTATTTCTACGACTTAAATACCAAATTGAGTTACAAAATTAATGAAAACAACAATATATATCTCTCTGGTTATTTTGGACGTGATGTCTTTGATATTTCAAATCTTTTTGATGTTCGCTTCGGTAATTCAGTGGCTAATTTCAGATGGAACCATCTATTTACGAAAAAGTTATTTTCAAATCTTTCATTAATTTATTCTAATTATGATTACACCTTAGACTTTGGACTTGCCAATTTTGACTGGAATTTAGGTATCAATAATTTTAACTTAAAATATGATTTCAAGCATTATCTAAGTGATAAATTAACCTTAGAATATGGTCTAAATAGTATTTATTACAAATTTGATCCAGGCTTAATCAGTCCTACCAGTGAGACTAGTGGCATAGTAAAAAATAAATTAACAGATAAATTTGCTTTTGAAAATGCTCTATATGGAAGTGTTAAATTTCAATTAAATTCAAAAATAAATGTTCAAGTAGGAATGCGCTTTAGTAGTTTTTTAAGGTTGGGGCAAGAACTTAATTTATATCAAGAGGGCACACCTTTACTTTATAATAGTGATTTAAAAATATATGAAACTGCAAATCCAATAGGAATTACTAATTATAACAAAACAGAGGTCATTAAACCCTTTTACAACCTAGAACCAAGAGTGGCGATTTCCTTTCAGCTGAGTCAAGACCAATCTATTAAAACGAGTTATAATCGGATGGCACAATATCTGCATTTGATTTCAAACACTAACTCCCCTACTCCAATTGATGTATGGGCTCCTAGTGGAACTTTTATTAAACCACAGCTTTTAAATCAAATCGCTTTAGGATATTTTAAAACCTTTAAAAACAATCGCTACAATTTGGAAATCGAAGGATTTTACAAAGACATTCAAAACCGTTTAGATTATATTGATGGAGCTGGATTAATTGCCAACAATGCAATTGAACAAGTACTTTTAAATGGAGAAGCCAGAGCAAAAGGGATTGAGCTCTTATTCAAGAAAAACGATGGAAAATTAACAGGATGGATTGCTTATACTCTTTCAGAATCTGAACAAAGAACCCAAGGAAGAACTTCTAATGAGACAGGAATTAACAATGGCGACTGGTATTACACGCCCTATGACAAAACTCATGATTTGTCAATAACTACAAATTATCAAATCAATAAAAAATGGGATATAAATGCTAATTTCATTTACCAAACAGGTCAGCCTGTTACCTACCCAAATGCACAATATCAGTTTTCTGATTTTTCAGTTGCTAATTATGCCCCAAGAAACAGTAGTAGACTAGATGCATACCATCGTTTTGATCTTTCAGCAGTTTACAATCCTAAAAAAGAAAATAGAGCTTACAATGGGCAATGGGTTTTTGGAATATACAATCTGTATAACCGTCAAAATGCTGCTTCAGTAAGGTTTCAAAAAAATAATGATACAGGCCTTAATGAAGCTATAAGGTTATCCATTTTTGGAATCATACCTTCTGTAACCTATAATTTTAAATTTTGATCTATGAGAAATAGTTTTTATTTATTAATTTGTGTTTTTCTATTATTAAAATGTGAAGATTCCATTGAAGTAAATGTATTTGACTCAGAACCTCTCTTGGTTGTTGAGGCTCAAATAAACTGGATTAAAGAAACTCAAAAAACAGAACAAAAAGTTATTTTATCACTAAGTTCTTCTTATTTTTCAAACACTTTTGAGCCTGCTATAGGTGCTGAAGTTGATATAGTAGATTCAAACGAAAATACTTATACTTTTTCTGAGGATTTAGAAGACCCAGGTCATTATTTCCCTTTAGACACTATTCCTTATCTTATTAACCAGGAACTTAAGCTAAACATAACCTATAAAGACCAACAATTTACTGGTACTGAATCTCTAATATCTGTTTCAACTATTGACAGTATCTCTCAAAAGCCAATATTCTTTTTTGGACAAGAAAGAATACAACTCGATGCTTTTTGTATTGACCCAAAAAATGAAAAAAATTATACATTCTTTGAATTTTCTGGAGAATCAATAGAAATTACTGAATTCAATGTTTATAGAGATGATTTTAATGATGGTTTTATTTATAATGGTTTCTTATTCGGGAGTGATTTTGAAATAGGTAATAAAATACGTTTTCGCCAGTATGGATTATCAAAAAGAGGTTTTAATTACTGGAACTTATTAATTAATCAAAACACTCAAGGGAGTCCTTTTGCGACAGTGCCTGTTAATCTTAATGGAAATGTAATAAACCTTACGAATCCAAACGCGAATCCTTTGGGATATTTTAGAGCTTCTGAAGTTTCTGAAGTAATATATACAGTGAAATAATTTAACTATAAACCAACTGTATTTTTAATGTTATTAAATTATAAGCCGGCTTTCTAGTTAATAATAAAAATTAATTTAGATAAAGAAATGTTTAGATATCTTTCAATATTGATTCTTTAAAATTTTCATAAGTTTTTACATCATCCACAATAGTTTGACTGGGAGTTTTATCAAGATTTTCTTTATACCAATCAAAAGCTATATTATTATATTCTATATCAAGGTGTTTTTTAGACCAAATAGATATATTACAAATAAGCGGATATAAATCAATTCCTGCCGTTGTTAAAAAATATTTTTTAACTTTTTTATCTTTAGGATTTCTATAAAAATCAATTAAATTAAAATTTAATAATTTTTTTAAACGGTTAGTTAAAATATTTGATGAGATTTTTTCAGGAGAATTCATGAATTCAGAAAATGTAGTGCGTTGAAGGAACAAATCTCTAATAATCAAAAGAGACCATGTATCTCCAATGATTTCAAGCGAAGAACTTATTGGGCATCCTGATCTATTTTGTGTTATTTTAATCATATTTATCAATTAAAATTTAAGTAAATTAAAAAATCATCATCAAAATGATTATTAGTGTTATTGTTTTAATGTCGCCATGCACTCTATCTCAATCTTTGCATTCAAAGCTAATCCACTACCTGCAAAAGCACTTCTAGAGGGTAATTTTTCTATTTTGAAGAAAGTTTTATATGCTTTAGACATTTCTGGCCAGTCCATAATATCAGCAAGCATACAGGTACATTTAAAAACATTATCAATAGAGCTTCCCATACGTTCAAGTTTATTCGAGATATTAGATAATGCTTGAATTGTCTCAGGCACAATACCACCATCTATAACTTTATTATTAGGCAATGTTCCGATTTCTCCTGATAAATAAATTATTCCATTTACAATAGTAGCTTCAGAAAATGGAACATCATTTTCAAGGTGTAATTCACTATTTACAAAAATTATATCCTGACAAAAAATAGCTGGAATAGAGAATATTAATAAAAATATTAAAAATAAATTTTTCATGTTATGTTGTAAAATGAAATACATATTAAATGTAATCTAATTAATTTTAAAGCACTTGTATCTAAACAAGTGCTTTAAAATTAAAAATAACTGTTATTTTGGTAATTGTGCTTCATTGTAATAATACATTTCACGAACAATTAAACCATCTGCATTTACAACAATTTGCGAATGTTGTGAATGTTTTTTAATCTTTCCGGATTTTTTATTTTTAACAGTAAAATCCCACCATGAAATAATTGTTTTTGTGTTTGCCCCTGCATAATCCAAAAGATCAGGATATCCACTTTCAGTAATATTAAGAATTTCATATTTTTTTAAAAATTCTTTTAAGTTAGCAATTTCTTTATCTGGAGAAATAAAACTATCGAACTCAGAGTTCATTACATCGGATATTCTAGCGTTATCTGCATATAGAGCACGAATAGCTTCAAGATCTCCCGTAAGAATATGTGCGTATAATAATCGAGCTTTAGCTATATGTGGATGGTCTATATAAATTTCACCATTCTTTTTGGTTCCATTAGCATTTATTACTTTCTCCCATTTCAATTGACTATCAGATATCCCTACATTCATGATTTTCTTTCCATCCTTAGTTACTCTAAAAATAGAATTTCTAGGAATTTGTAGAATTAACCCTGTGTTTTTAACAACTCCTGAAAGGAATTTATAGGTATAAACATCTACTCTGTTTGCACCTTTAAATTCAATCGCATCAGAATAAGCTTGGCCTCTATTTTTGATTGCTAAATTGATTACGTTTTTACTTAAAGTTTTTGACATACTCACCATATTATCAATGGTCCGTGGTTTTGGTTCCATTGAATTCATTGTCCAAAATTTAAAGTCATCGGTAACCATTGAACGTAATTTAGCTTCATCCCCTGCAACAAAGGCTGCGTTAAATTGATCAACAAGGTCAATAGCTGGATGTTTTTCAAAAATTTTACCTCCACTCTTTTTTTCTTGAGCTTGCGAGATAAATGTAACAAATAGGATTAGTGTTAAAAAATTCTTTTTCATTTTAAATTGATTTATAGTTTATATCAAACAATATAAAAAAATAAAAAAAATCTACTTACATTAAAGGTTTGAAAAATTGAAATAAAACGCATAATAATTTAAAAAATATACTCGTACTTATTTCACATTAACGGCATTAAGTTAAAAGCATAAGGAATAATAAAATATTGAATACATGCTATCAATTTTTGTTAAACAGATTATAAATTTAAAGATGAAAAATAAATTCTAGATCCATTTTGAATACTACCTGTAAATCTTCTCAATATTTTTAAAGTAATTTTAATTGGGAATCATAATTTCTAAGATTAAAAGTGTTAGTATTTTACTAATCATTTTTAAAATTAATCAATTACTTCATAATCAATGTTTAATTTTCTTAAAGCTCTTAAAGCTGATCCAGAACTTTTATTTTCTATTTCTATTTCAATTGAATCTCCTTCTAAAAGAATCACGGTAAGTTTATTTGATAAAGATACATTCATGTTATATGAAATATCAGAAATGCATTTACTTATAACCTTTCTATCGGGACGATCAGTTTCACAAGACAATAAGTTTAATTTCATAGTGACATCAATTATATACTAATGTATGAAAAACCATTCGCTTTCATGGGTTCAATTTAAAAATGCTTTCAAAAGTCATTTAATGACTTAGAAATATTTATTAATTAGAAGCATCAGCATATAATATTAACTAATTTTTAAAATTATTATATTTAATAATTAATAATCATAAATCAATTAAAAATGAAAAAAATAATAAGTATAGCTTTTATTTCTATTATAATGATATCGTGTGTTCAATCACCAAAAGAAAATACTACTTTAAAAAGTGATAATCCATTAAGTGGTGTATTTACTTCCCGAGATAGCAAGGCAAAAACGTTATTTAGAAATATGAACCTTTTTGCAAAAGCAGATTTTTCTTACGTAGATGAACTTTTAGCAAAAGATTTTATAATAAGAACTTCTGGAGATACTGCAGTTGTGGCGACTGGAGGAGAAGAATCAATCAAATATTGGAATAATCTTCACGTAATTTATGAAGATATTTCATTTTCAGAAGGTAGACTTCAAACCTTTGAGTTAAACAATGGTGAAGTGTGGTCTGCTTATTTTGGAGAACTTTATGCTATGGGTAAATTCTCAAAAGAAAATTATGCAATACCAGTCAATGTCTGGATTCAATGGGAAAACGATAAAATAATACAACAAGTTGATATGTTAGATTCCAAATTTATAACAGCTGAATTAGTAGCAGGAAATTTGAACTAAAAAGTATGTAATATCAAGTATTAATGAAAATACGAACTTCACTAGTTAGATTTAGTGAAGTTTTTTTTTAAAGATACTGATTAACTAAGTCTTTGTAGAGCCATAAAATGAAACTGCAACAACCAAACCTCCTGAAATCAAAAAATATAATGGTGGATGAAAATTGACATTTGTTAACATCCTGTATATTAATTCTAATAGAATTACAGACCCTGCAATACTCCATCCAATTAATCCTTTTTTTGCATCTGGGCCTTGTATGCCTCGAATCATAAAAGTTAAAATTCCAAGTCCTAAAAAAGTAGTCCCTGTATTCATATTGCCTCCAGCAGCAGCCTGTAAACTTGATACATCAGCGCCACTTTGTAAAGCGATTTGTTCGGCCATAAAATATAACATAAAGCCAACAATAGTGTTATAGGCTGCACAAATAGTGAATAATGTTTTTGAGTTCATTTTAAATTTATTTGTAATTAATAATACTCTAATCTATAAATATTCTAAAAAAATGACAAGTCTCATAACTTACTTAAGATGATATGCTTGTGATTTTAAAAAAAAACCTTCTGAATTAACAAAAGGGTTCTCTACTTAACCATAAACCAAAATGAAGGGCCTATAGTATTAAGACAATTATTTTAAGGATAGGTTTAAAGAAAACCCTCCATTTGGGTGGTTACCATCTATGTTGTTTAAGTGGTTTTTGAAATTGACTCATGTGAATAATTTTCTCTCCTTTAAAACTAAATGTTTCCACCCTACCATAAGTGGATTCTTTCCAATCTGATGTAACGATTTTATCATTTTCCCAAAAAAAAACATTCGTCACCATTTTCTTTAGTTACGGGAAGATTTACTGATACTTGATAGTCCACAATCTCGATCGAAGAGTATCCAGATGATACATTGGTCAAGAACTTTATTCGTTAAATTAATCGTTTATAATTTCTTAAATCTTATTTTTCTTTTGTTCGCTCTTAAATCTTCGACTCTTATCTACTAAATCATTTAATATACCAATGTGACTCTCCTTTAGGGAGGTTTCGTTTAGTATTAACTTAGCAGACTTAATGTCTTTTTCACTTAATATAGCTGACTTTAAAAACTCTTTATATTTATTTCGCATATTGTCAGTTACATTCATACTAGTAATTATAGAATGTTTTCTGAATAATTTAGTTCTATTATCTGCTTGAGTTTTTCTGTATTTAGACACATAATCACTATCATTTCTTTTCTTATTAAATACTCTATAATCTTTATCCTTATAAGTATATTGAACATCTCTAAATAAACTATCTCCATTTGTAACGAAGCTGATATGTTTATCTAAATCTGTTTTATCCTTAAATTCTTTTAAGTATTCCTTTTTTCCACCTAAGAAAGTATATGCTAATATCTTTATCTTCATAGTTCTATTAAGAGTTAATTGCCAATGATATAACATTGATAATAAAGCAAACTAATATAATCTTATCTGACTAACTATTCTTTACCTAAAAAGGCTATCAGTTTATTAATAATGTTTTTTATGGTTACAGCTAATATAGCAAATTTCTGAACTTACTTAAGATCATATAGCTGTGGTTTGAAACTTTTAAATGATAGAATTATTGATCAAATCTTGAGAATTGTTATTCTCTATTCTTTGCTGAGTGTTGTTATAAGGCTCATCTTTTTTTTCTTTTAATCTTTACTGAATATCCTCTACATTATTATTTTTTAAGGTTAAGTGATGGATCTATTTTAGTTTGAAAGTTTTTGGCTAATAAGAATAGCCAAAAAAAAATAAACAGGAAAAACATTTTGGCTGTTTAAATCTTGAGACTTTTGATTAATAAAATCAGTTTTGAAAACAAAAGTATTAGTGGTGTACCGATTATAAACTACACGACTAAATAATCGTATTTTAATTCAAAAGGATATTAACTAGAGGATAACTCACCAGATACAAGACCAAGTAGATACTTAATGAATACCATATCAATAAAGGAGTTTAATAGTATAATAATGAAACCAAGAAGTATTAAAAAAGTATTAATTAAGATTGATAGGGATTTGTGATTTTGAAATGCTATTATTCATACCTTTAAGGTATGGATGGTTTAATTAAAGTTCAAAAACTATTAATAGCCACTATAATTTGGATTGCAACAGGAGTCTTTATATATATACTTTATTAAATGAAAAAGCTATTTCTTATTTTATTAATTTTTTTATTGGCAGACTGTTCCAATGAAATAACAGATGACAGTGCAGCTAATTCAGCAGTATTTTATAATATTGCTATTACTTCTTCTGAAGGAGGAACAGTTAGCACCTTTGGGGGATCCTATAAAGCTGGGTCAACTTTAACAATTTCTGCTAAACCAGATCAAGAATATGTTTTTTCGGAATGGATGGGAATCGAATCTAAAGAAAACCCCTAAAATGTAATAGTTAATTCTGATTTCAATATATCTGCAATATTTTTAAAACAGTAAAGCAAAGAATTTTTTTAAAGCTACTAATTAAGTAAATTGTGACTTGCCATTGTTTGTGTAATAGATTGAGTTATTTATTTTTCTTTTGTTAAGTCCTCCAAAATTAAATCTTATAAAATTATTGAATATGGAACAAGGAATTAAAATGATATTTAGAATGACAGAAATAATTCGCCAAATGTCCTTTAGGATAAACCAAAAAACTAATCCTAAAAAAGCGAAAAAAGTAAAAAATATTTCAGGTCTCATATTCTAAACATATAATGCTCTACAATATCTTAACAACGTATTATTCTTTCTGAATTTACTGAAGATGATTGCCTCTGGTTTTAAAGAAAACCCTCCGGTTGAGAGGGTTATATTAAGTTTTGATTTAATTTTTTTAGTAAAACAGAAGAATGAAAATTTATGACAATAAGGTTAAGTATCAAATCCAACTGTTTTTTAATTATGCAATTAAACTAAATCTATTTGTGATTCAAATTACGTAGACTAGAGTTTTATTCCAGTAATCCCAGTTGCATTAAGAATGAATGATTGTCAAAAAAATCTTGCTCTTGTAATACTTTTCCATCTTTCATTAAAACTAATGTAGTTCCGTTTATATCTACTGTATTATTAGTAGCTGGAATTCCAAACATTTCACCATCGTGTGTTCCCTTAAAATTCCAATGTTTAACTATTTTATCTCCTTGTCCAAAAATATCGACAAAAGTAAATTCAGCATCAGAAAATCCAGTCAAATAATTATTATAATAATCTCTAAATGCATCAATACCTGTTATATTTCCAGATGCAGTAACTACTGTTACTTGCTCATCAAAACTGTCAGTATTTATGGCTCCACTATCTCTAGTCTCAAAAAACATATCCCAAGCTGTCTTGTAAGTGTTAATATCTTTCTCAATTTGAGCGTTTGCTATCTCTAAAGACTCGCACTTTTCACTTGCGGCTTGTTTACAACCGACAAACATTAATATTGTAATTGTTAATAGAATTAGTTTTTTCATTTTAATTGATTTATAGTTAATTAGCTACTAATATAAAAAAATCTATAATATCTCTACTACGTGTTTTTCTTTATGAACTTAATGAACAAACAAAGGCAAGTCTTCACTTAATTTATTAGTAGCTTGTTTCATTCTTGGAAAAAGTGTATTGTTAGACCATTTGAAGCATCTTAATATGATGGTTTACGTCTCTACTCATTTACTTTTAAAGAAGCTATTAAATCGTCTATGAATAGTTTTGGCTTATCTTTTACTTCTGATGTTATCTTGTTTGGACTTCCTTTAGGTCTTAGCATATATTTTATTAAATTTAGATTATGAAAAAATATTCACTACTTATTATATTCTTTATGCTAGTTTCATGCAATGAAGAAGCAAAAAAAAATGATGTTATTTATTTATCTCCTGATTGTGGATGTTGTCATGAATGGATTTTGCATATGGAAAGCAATAATTTTATTTTAGAAAAAAATACAAATTCTAATATGTATGATATAAAAATAAATGCTGGTCTTCCAATTGATTTAGCTTCTTGCCATACAGCTATAATTAATGGTTACTTCATTGAAGGACATGTTCCTGCAAATGATGTCAAAAAATTAATAAAAGAAAATCCTGATAATATAATAGGCTTAACTGTTCCTGGAATGCCAGCTGGAATAAATGTTCCCGGGATGGAAGTTAACAACGAAAAGGCTAATTTTGATGTCTTGGCAATTGACATTAATGGAAAATCTAGTGTTTGGGCGCACTATGAATAATTTAATCCCCACTAATTTAATCGTATCTTCATCCCAGAACTTACTGAAGGTGATATGTATGTGGTTTAATAGAAAATGCCAATAAGTTGATTAGTGGTTATTTTTTTTTCTTTAATTCATCAACCTCCTTTTTTATAGTTTCAATTACTTTTTTTTGTTGAAGCACCATACTTAAGGCAGCTAAAGCAAAAATAAATCCTATTACACCTAAAGTTTCCATTTTTTTTGATTTAAGATTTGATTGTTAAGTTAGTAATAAAACGCCCCTAAAATTAGTTCTTTGGATGATTTTACGAAATTCGTAATTGAGATTGTTTACTTTTAGGGTATGGAAAAATAAACAAGTAGAACTGCAATAATTTTGTACATAAATATGTTGATTGGTCTTACTCCTGGACTTCATGAATTAGAGTTGGTGAATTTTGTTCCAGATTCTTATTATTTTATAATTCTAGTGTCTTTCTTATTTACTTTCTTTATATGGAATGCTTTATTGATATACGATAGAAAGAAACAAAAAAACTCTCTCGGTTAAATAGGTGCTAATTAGTCTAAATCTTGGAATACGATTTTTATCTTTAGGGTATGAAAAAGTATTTAAAGCATTTCCCTTTTATCACAGCAATCATTTTGTTTCTTATCGGAGTTTCTGATGTTGACGATAAAACTAACTTCTTAGGCCCATTTAATGAAGCTTCTCAATACTTTTTTATAGTAACTTTTTTAATATTGTTCTTCCTCTGGAAAAATAATTACTTTACAAAAAACAAATAGTTTTAAATGGAAAAACTGCTAATTATTATTTATTTAACCCTAGGGTTTTATGCTATAGCAAGAACAAATTATTTCATAAGTAAAAGAAATAAAAATTGGGGTAAATGGATTCATAGGTTTTTACATCTTATTAATATTGTTGTTTACTTCAATATTTTATATGAATTAATCATATGAGAATGCAATCCTGTTATGTTTGCAGCATTTAAGACACTACAGACATTAAACTCCAAATATTCTATCTAATATATTGACATAAAGAGTATTATAGATTTATTAAGTAGGGGTTTCCTTAGGGCTTAACTGGTATAGAGAGGTGTAATTCAAACTCTCCTATCCAGAGGTGTTTTCTTCTAAACCAAAGACATATCCACCTCTGTAAGTTCTACAATACACTTTACCTAGAATGAAAAAAGCTACTTACACTTATAGCCATCTTCTGACTTTCTTTTTATAGTCTAAATATACTTGCCCGAACTTTTTTTCTAGGTATTGTTCTTCTTTTTTTATGGCAGTATAGTAAATGACTATCAGTACAGGGATAAATGCAAACATAGCCCAATAAATCATAAAAACAAACCCTAAACCAATCGGACATGCACTCAATATAAGATAGACAGGGTTTCTGGAGTATCTATACAGACCAGATATAATTATTTTCGAGGTTGTTTTGGTTGGCTCTATTTCAGTCTTATTCTTTTTATAAAAATTGACCATATAACCGAACCCAAGGAATGATCCAATTAAAATTAATACTACTAAATATACAAGCCAAGAAGGTCCTATAATCGTTAAAGGTTTTAAATAATGAATTGATACCCCACAATCCAAATCCAAGAAAGATTATTGGAGGAGGCACTTTGACTCCAGGGTTATCATTTTTTATTTTTTTTCCCATATTTATTATTTATTAAACACAACATAAGGATAAATTTACATCATCATATCCTTGACCTGAGATCTGTGATAAAAAAGCCCTTTAAACCATTTCTAGTTAGGTGACCCTTAACCTATTTTGATTGCGCCTCTAATTAAATTTAGTGGCGTTTTCTATTAAACTACGAACATATCATCTTCAGTAAGTTCAAGGATTACAACACACTTTACCTAGGAATGAAACAAGCTACTAATGAAGTTAGTGAAGACTTACTTTTATTTGTATGATTAGTGTTACTAACTAACTTTTGCGAAATTTTTCTTTAAACAATAGCGTTATTGTTTTAAAAAGTATAATTTATTAAAACTATAAAGTTTATTATAGCATAAAAAATTGCAGGAAGCATCATTAGAGGCTGATCTTTAATTTTTATACGAACACCAATTGCAGAAAGCATAAATAACAATAAAGAGGCTGTAGATAAGGGTATAAGTGGTTTAAAATATAAGCCAACTAGTAAACCTAAACCACCAAGAAACTGAAGTCCTCCAATTAAAAAACGCTGTTTAGGATAACCCCATCGCTCATATTCCACTATCATTTTTTCAGAAAAGAAAGAGGATATTCCATAAACAATAAATGAAACCCCAGAAATAAGGATGAGAATTAGGGTGAATTTCATATTTTAGATCAAACCGTAGTCGATCGCAGCTACGAATAGTGACAATATTAAAAGCAGAAAAGAGGGGATATATTTTGATAAGGGGTTCTTTACTTTAATATGCGCAATTTGAGCACAGACCATCAAAAAAGCCATTAGTAGAGCTGAAATAAAAACTACCTCTTCATAAAAAATTCCAACAACTAATAATGTTGCCAAAGCGATTTTTGAGGCACCAACCATACTTCTAACTAGGTCAGATAAATCATATTGTTTGAATTCGACAACAATATTATCAAAGCGAAATACCCAAACAACTAGAATTGAAATTGCAATGATGAGCTGAGCTAGAATAGCAATATTTTCCATAATATTAAATATAAGAATTTAATATTTGATTTCCTTAATAATTACTAAATTAGTTATTATTAAAGATCATCTTCAATTGTTTTATTTGGGTTATTAAACTCTGTACAACAATAACGCATGAACGATAACTAATGTAAGAGTATAAAGGGGGTGCTATATTTAGTTGTGACTTTTGAAATACTATTGTTTACTATTTTATTTTATCTGATTTTAAGTTGAAAGCAGGACCTGTAGCTTCGATTTATTTTATCTTTAGGGCATGGAAAAATACACAAGTAGAGCTGCAATAATTTTGTATATAAATATGTTGATTGGTCTTACTCATGGACTACATGAATTAGAGGTGATAAATTTTGTTCCAGATTCTTATTATTTTATAATTCCAGTATCTTTTTTACTTACTTTCGCGATCTGGAATGCTTTATTGGTATTCGATAAAAAGAAATGAGAAAAATACAATCCATTCTCTTTTTAAAGTGTCCAAGGTGTCGAAAGGGGAATCTATTGATTGGACATTCTTATCAACTGAGAAACCTTAATAAGGTTAATGAAAGTTGTGCCACTTGTCTACTCAACTTTAAAATTGAAACAGGTTTTTTCTATGCATCAATTTAGGTTTTCTATGGCCTAGGAGTGGCTTTAAGCATTACAGTTTATATATTTCTTTCACTTTTAGGAATGGTGGATAAACCCCTCAATATTTTTTTATCATTTGTGGAACCCTGATTATTTTAATGCCTTATCCAAGGTAATTTGGTCAGGATTATTTCTTAAATACGACCCTAACTCTATGAGAAAAAGCCTTTGATAAATTAAATAAGTCAAAACCATACTGCGATTTCTAAACTAATCCAAAACAATATCTCCTTTTGAACCCTTTTTTCTATATATTCAAAATAATATTTTATTAATCATGGCAAATAAAATAAATTTGAAAAATATAACAACTTATGATGTAATTATAATTGGTGGTGGATTGGCGGGTTTGACAAACGCCATCCATTTATCAAAATTTAAGCAACAAGTGTTACTTATTGAAAAAAACTCTTATCCAAAACACAAAGTATGCGGAGAGTATATTTCTAATGAAGTACTACCGTATTTAAATTCTTTAGGCATTGACCCAATAAAGGAAGGGGCTAAACAGATTAGTAAAGTACAAGTTAGTACAACAAAAGGTAATCTAATTAAAGGTGAGTTACCTTTAGGAGGTTTTGGAATGAGCCGCTATTTTTTAGATAGCTTATTATTGAAAAAAGCACGATTCAATGGAGTTCAGGTTTTAAAAGATTCCGTAGACTCTATAGTTTTTAGGAAAGGAGTTTTTACAGTTCAAACAAAAGATTCAAAATCGTTTCAAAGTAAAGTTACCATTGGCGCTTTTGGTAAAAGGTCAGTATTAGACCTGAGGATGAATAGAAAATTCATTAAAAAAAAATCACCTTACCTGGCTGTTAAAATTCATGTGAAGGGAGATTTTCCAGAAAATCTTATAGCCCTTCATAATTTCAAAGGGGGTTATTGTGGAGTGTCTAAAGTAGAAAACAATTCGATTAATTTATGTTATATCACAAAATACAATTTGTTTAAAAAACATAAAAATATTACAGATTTTCAGCAGCAAGTAGTCTTTAAAAACAAACACTTAAAAAAAATATTTGAAGAGTCTAACTCTGTTTTTAAAAAACCACTAACAATTAGTCAAATTTCTTTTGAAACTAAAAAGCCTGTAGAAAATCATATCATTATGTGTGGAGATACTGCAGGTATGATTCATCCATTATGTGGAAATGGAATGGGAATGGCTATTACGAGTGCAAGATTAGCTAGTATAAGGATACTACAGTTTTTAAATGGAGAAATAAAAACTAGAGAAGGTTTGGAAAAACAATATTTCAAAGATTGGAATAAAGAATTTAAAACACGATTAAAGACTGGACATTTTATAGCTAGGTTGTTTAGAAGTCAAACTGTTTCTCAAATTGCTTATTCAATTTTAAAGATAATCCCTTTTTTATTACCTAAAATGATCCAATTTACACATGGAAAATACATCAAACCAATATGACTTTTTTGGTTGACACTTCACATCGATCCTCAGAAATGGAAATTATGGATGATTTTTCAATGGAGGGAGTTCTCTTTAGAGACACACTTGACAAGCTAGAAATCATAAATAGATTTTTGGGTGGTAATTCAGTAACAATTAAGGGACTTAAAAAACTCCTTAAAAATCAATCAAAAAACAAGACAATTACAATTGTAGATTTAGGGTGTGGAAATGGTGATGTCTTGCGTGATGTTTCTAAGTTTGGTAGAAAGAACAACTATTCTTTTAAACTCATAGGAATTGATGCAAACCCCGCAGCAATAGATTATGCAAGGGAATTATCAAAAGAGTATTCAGAACTGAGTTTTAAAACGATTGATGTATTGTCGGAAGATTTCAAAAAACAATCATATAATATAGTCTTATGTACCCTGTTTTTACATCATTTAAAAAATGAGGAACTTATATCATTTTTAAAAAAAACTACTGAGAATGCAACAATTGGAGTAGTTGTTAATGATTTACATAGACATAAATTGGCCTACTATCTTTTTAAATTGATAGGATTTTTTATAAAAAATAAAATGGTCAGACAAGATGGATTAACTTCTGTTTTAAGGGCTTTTAAAAGAAAAGATTTAGAAAATATTGCAAAAGAAATAAAAGTTCATTTTTCAATTGAGTGGAAATGGGCTTTTCGTTATTTATGGATCATGAAAAAAGATTCTATTAATTAAAAAAACCATTCCTTACATTGAAAATATTATGAGTGTGAAAATAATATCCGTAGCAAAACAACTGCCAAAACACCTCAGAGAAACAAAAGAAATTATTCCCTTTGTCAAACAGTGGATGCAAGGTCAGGAAAGCAGGTTTCAAAGAAAAGTTCTAAAACTTTTTGAAGGAGCTGGGGTAGATAGACGCTATTCTATTATGGACGCAGAAGAAGTTTTTTTTAAATCAACCTTTGAAGAAAAAAATAATATTTATATTAAAGAGGCAACAAAACTTGCAGAACAATCATTATTAAAATCTTTAACAAAAGCAAGATTACAGCCAACAGACATTGATTATATTATAACAGTTAGCTGCACAGGAATTATGATCCCTTCAGTGGACGCGTATTTAATTAATAGTTTACAAATGAGACAAGATATTGTGAGGCTTCCAGTTACAGAAATGGGATGTGTGGCAGGAATTTCAGGGATAATTTATGCAAAAAACTTTTTGAAATCGAATCCAAATAAACGAGCTGCTGTAATCTCAATTGAAGCACCTACCGCCACCTTTCAAATGGAAGATTATTCTATGGCAAATATTGTAAGTGCTGCAATTTTTGGAGACGGTTCAGCGAGTGTTATTTTATCGTCTTATGAAGAAGATAAAGGACCTAAAATTATAGATGAAGCTATGTATCATTTTTACGATTCCGTCGATATTATGGGCTTTAAGTTGGTGAATACAGGACTAAAAATGATTCTAGACAAAAAGGTTCCTGAAACAATTTCTAATCATTTTCCTAAAATTGTTCATCCTTTTTTAGAAAGAAATAACTTAAAGATTGAAGATATAAATCATTTGATTTTTCACCCTGGAGGAAAAAAAATAGTGCATGCTGTTGAGGGTCTATTTAAGACACTAGGAAAAGATATAGATGATACAAAAGAAGTTTTAAGATTGTATGGTAATATGTCAAGTGCTACCGTTTTATATGTTTTAGAACGGTTTATGGATGGAGATAGACAACAAGGAGAAAAAGGTCTAATGCTTAGTTTTGGACCAGGATTTTCCGCACAAAGAATATTATTACAATGGTAAAAGAATTTAAAAATAAAAAGGAATGGGCACTAATCTTAGGTGGCTCAAGTGGACTGGGTTTAGCCACGGCAAAAAAATTAGCAAAACACGGAATGAATATTTGTATTGTTCATAGAGACTCTAGATCTCAGCTAGATCAAATAGAGAAAGATTTTAAAGAAATCACTCAGGAGTCTGTAGCTTTTATTAGTTACAACACGGATGCTTTTAACTTGGAAAAGAGAACAGAATTGATAGAAAATTTAAAAAAAGAATTGGAAGGGGGTAAAATAAAAATATTAGTACATAGTGTTGCCAAAGGAAATTTAAAACCTATGGTTTCAAATTCAATACCAATATTACAAACAGATGATTTTCAATTAACAATACAAGCAATGGGAATTAGTTTATATGATTGGGTGAAAGCTATTTTCGTATCAAAACTATTTTCAGAAGATGCGCGAGTGGTTAGCTTCACAAGTGAAGGTAATAGTAAAGCGTCGAGAAATTATGCAGCGGTATCTGCAGCAAAAGTAACATTAGAGGCTATTACAAGAAATATTGCATTAGAATTTGCTTGCTTTGGGATTAGAGCTAACTGTATTCAAGCAGGAGTTACAGACACAGCGTCCTTACGAATGATTCCAGGAAGTGATGAAATAAAAAAATACTCTTTATGGCGCAATCCTTTTGATAGATTAACATTGCCAGAAGATGTTGCTAATGTTGTATATTTATTGTCAAAAGACGAAGCTGCTTGGATTAATGGAACTATTATTCCGGTAGATGGAGGAGAGCATATTAGCTAATAGAGTTTATACAATTTCAGAATTTTTAAGATGTTAATAATAAAAGTTAAACTAATATATATTTTTTATTAATTGAAAAAAGAAACCGTACTTCAGCTTTTACCTTTCCAAGCACCTTTTTTATTTGTAGAGGAACTAACTTATATTTCAGAAAATCGATCCGAGGGGTACTATACTTTTAAAAATGATGAATATTTTTATCAAGGTCATTTTAAAAATAAACCTATAACACCAGGTGTTATTTTAACGGAAGTTATGGCGCAAATAGGGGTTGTTTGTTTAGGGATATACCTATTAAAGAAATCTTTTTCTGAAATAAAAAAACCACAAATAGCACTTACATCAAACGAAGTAGATTTTTTTTTACCTGTTAAACCAAAAGAACGCGTAAATGTAGTTTCAGAAAAAATATATTTTAGATTCAATAAACTAAAATGTAAAGTTCAGTTATTTAATGAAAAAAACGAATTGGTTTGCAAAGGAACGATCTCTGGAATGCTAAAAGTAATGAATAATGAAACATAGAGTAGTTATTACTGGAATGGGGGTTGTAGCACCAAATGCCATTGGACTAGACAACTTCTTAGAAGCTATTCAACAAGGAAGGTCTGGAATTACATTTCATCAAAAACTGCGAGACTTAAAATTCTCTTGTTGTATTGGAGGGATTCCATCTGTTTCTGAAGAATTGAAAAGTCAATACTTAACGCCATTACAATTGCGTGGATTTGATAGTGCTGGAATTTTATATGGATGTATTGCAGGAACCGATGCTTGGAAAGATGCAGGGTTTGAAATTGACAAAAACTCATCTACTGATTATAATTCAGGAATGGTATTTGGTACTGGAACATCTGGAATAGAAAAATTTAGAGAAGCAATTTATAAGTTAGATGATCAAAAAGTAAAACGTCTTGGAAGCACTGTAGTAGTGCAAACTATGGCAAGTGGAATTAGCGCTTATTTAGGCGGAATTCTCGGGCTTGGAAATCAAGTTACCACAAATTCATCTGCATGTGCAACAGGAACTGAAGCTTTATTAATGGGCTTTGAACGTGTTCAATCTGGAAAAGCATCTAGAATGTTGGTAGGGAGTTGTAGTGACGATGGTGCATATATTTGGGGTGGATTTGATGCTATGAGGGTAATGACCTACAAGCACAACGAAACACCTGAAAAAGGATCGAAACCAATGAGTGCGCAGGCATCAGGCTTCGTGCCAGGAAGTGGTGCTGGAGCATTGGTTTTAGAATCTTTAGAAAGTGCGTTGGAAAGAAAAGCAACTATTTATGCAGAAGTCTTAGGAGGAAATATTAATTCTGGAGGACAGAGAAATGGAGGAACGTTGACTGCTCCAAATTCAGAAGCTGTCCAAAGATGTATTGTGGATGCTATAAAAGATGCGAACATAAAAGGATCAGAAATTGATGCAATTAACGGACATTTAACAGCAACGACAAAAGACCCTCTAGAAATAGATAACTGGACTAAAGCATTGGAAAGAAAAGGAAAAGAATTTCCGATAATAAACTCACTGAAGTCAATGGTAGGACACTGTCTTGCAGCTGCAGGAGCGATAGAAAATGTAGCAACAGTGCTACAGTTAAAACATCAATTTATTTTTCCAAATATAAATTGTAATGAAGTACATCAAGATATTTTAAATTTAATCTCAAAAGAAAAAATCCCAACCAAATTACTTCGAAAAAAACTAAATATCATAGCGAAAGCAAGTTTTGGTTTTGGAGATGTAAATGGATGTATTATTTTTAAGAGATATTAAAAAAATCTTTTTTAGGGTTAAGTTTAATAAATAACGACATTGATGAAAAAAATAAACAATTTTTAAAAACAGTATAAATGACTAAAAAAGAACTTATCACTTCGTTACAAAAAATTATAAAACCCTATGTTCAAGATCAAGAAGCTTTTAAGAATTTTTCTGAAGAAACAGATTTCATCAATGATTTAAAAATTAACTCAGCTAATTTAGTTGATGTTATTTTAGATTTAGAGGATGAGTTTGATATTGAGATTGATGACGAATCTATGGAAAAAATGCTTTCGGTTAAAGCCGCAATAGATATTATTGAAACCAAATTAGATAAATCTTGATTGGTAACGATATCATTGACTTATCAGTTGCTAAATCAGAAAGTGATTGGCAGCGAAGAGGCTTTTTAGAAAAGCAATTTACAGAAAACGAACAACAACTTATTTTAGCAGCATCAAATCCTTTTGTTTTGGTCTGGAAATTTTGGAGTATGAAAGAAGCTGCCTATAAGGTTTATGCTCAACAAAATGAAGTGCGTTTTTTTGCTCCAAAAAAATTTGATTGCTTACCAATGTCAGAAAAAGAGGGATTGGTAAGTTTTAAAGATCAAATATTCTACACATCATCAATTGTTGCTCAGGACTATATTTTTACATTAGCTAGCTTAGAGAAAGCAATAAAAGCTTATTCTGAATTTGTGATGCCGCAATTTATAGATAGGATGATCAAAATTAAATTAGAAGATGTGACGGCATTTTCCGCTAAAAAAATTAAACAAAAAAAAACAAAAAACAAAGCTCCTGTTTATTATTATAAAGATATTTTATTGACCAAATCATGCTCAATTTCACATCATGGGAATTACGGAGTATTTTCTTTATTATATACCTGAATAATATTAAATATAAAAATACATTTCCAAACAGAATGACCTTCTTCCTCAAAATAAAAACATAAACATTGCAGTAACTATTGAGATTTTGTAATTGATCTTATTGGTTGTTATTCTTTAACAAGACTTGTGTGCAAATAGTGTGCAAGTGAGGAAATAAAAAAAGGATTATATTACTGCACACTTACATTTTAAAAGGGTGGAAAAGCGGTCTCGAACCGCCGACCTCCTGAACCACAATTAGGCGGTTCTATACCTAAATCATTGACAATCAAATTAAATACCATTATTTATAGGGATTAGGAGTTTCAATAAAGTCTATATGTTCAAAAAAAGCGGTATACTAATCGGTATACTAATCTGCTTTTTATTTATATTTGGTATATGGGAATTGGATTATATTTAAAATCTGCTAATAAAGATGGAAAATCTTTAATCTATCTACGTGCCAAAAAAGGCGATAAATACTTTATCAAAACAACATCAATAAAAGTGAAGCCTTCAGATTGGGATAAAAGAACTTTACAGATAAGTGCCAAAGTTGATAATTCCATATTCATTAACGAAAAGCTGGATGAACTTTATACTCCTTTTAAAAAGGGTTGGAACTTTTTTGAATCAGGTAATTACACTTGGGATGAAATGGTTGCTTATTTGGGAGGCAATTCTAACAAGACAGAAGATTTAATTTCATTTATAGAAAGTACTATTAAGCCTAAAGTAAGTGATGAAAGCTATAGGACATATAAAAGTGCATACGGTTCAGTATTAAAAGCA
>Ga0307995_1000348_pt1 | contig 32669 bp, 31 predicted proteins | sample EllFjometagen262_FD_203132 | JGI IMG/M metagenome (GOLD analysis project Ga0307995, IMG submission 203132) | Marine microbial communities from Ellis Fjord, Antarctic Ocean - #262 | ecosystem: Environmental > Aquatic > Marine > Unclassified | place: Southern Ocean | collected 2014-11-02 | reverse complement strand
ATGCATCGGAAAAAGCTCAGATTGCAAAAGAATTTGTAAAGTTTAATGAAAGATGTATGATTAGACTTCTTGGAGATATGAGATCATATAATTATGTGATTATTCCTACTCATGATTTTGATCAAGTCATATATAAAATTAGAGCGATAGATTTTGATCAACAATCTTTTGAAGGTAAGTTGAAGGTTTATAGACCTCAGTTTTTTAAAGAAAATAAAATCATAATGGATTTAATTAAAGAAAAGCTGAATAAACATTCTGTAGATCAATATAAAATTGAGGAAAGATCTATTATCGCAAAAAGAATTTTAAGTTCTGAAAGTAGAGTAAAAAAAATTATTAAGTGTATGATGAATGATAATATTTCAACCCAAAAAAAAATAGATTTATTATCTAAACAAATTTACTCCCTTACTAGGGATGAAAGTTTTAAAAAAACTAGCAATATGGGTGGAATATTAAAAGCTGCATTTGATTATGTTCTTAAGAACTATGAAAATCGTGGTATGTTAAATGTTGATTAATTATAATTATCTTCAAAGTCATCTTCAAATTCATTATCTTTTATTTTCTCAAAATTTTTATCTGGCGCTTTTTCAGGAATTTTTCCTAAAGAAAAAATTAACTTAGGATATTTTATATCTTTTATAATCGAATTGATTTCAAATATTTCAACAAAAAAAGTCCATAAATTTAAAAAATCATATATATAAATAAATTTCTTTTGATCTTCATCTATAATCGAATCTAGGGGACAGTTTTCCATGATTAGTTCATCTTCTTCTGCTTGAAAACTTGACAAACTAATTTCTTTACCCTGACTCCAGTTATCATTGCTTAAGTAAAACGATGCCATTTCATTTCCATCAAATTGAAATGATTTTAATATTTCTAAATGTAAATCTTTGAATGTAGAATTATTTTCAATCTCTATATCCCTAATAATGTCCTCTTTTGTATCTAGGATTATTCTTATTCGGTAAATCATTTATTGTTTAATTTTTGTAAAGTGTAAAAACCAATAAAATTGATAGCCAAATAATATTGTAGCTAAAAACAAATGTATAGGTTGGCTCAATATTGGGAAACTTCCGTAATACATAACTACTCCAACAATAATTTCAAACATTATAACAATACATATTTTATTAATTAAAACTGTATTATATTTTCTTTTGATTGTTATGTAGTATAAGAGAGCATTGATTGCTAAAATTAGTAACGAAAAACTCCTATGAAAATAGAAATAAAAGTCTGGAAGAGCCAACCATTTATTTTTGTTTTCTGGTCCAAATAAATCGTACTGTAAATCGATAAATTCTCTGACTTGAGTTCCAATTATTACTTGAATTATACTTAACAAGAAGGATCCTAAGATAAAATATTTTACTACTAAATCATTTGAAATATTTTCAGTTTTTTTATTTGAAATATAAATGCAATAAATAAGTAATGCTATTATTATAAACGCCATTAACATATGAGTAGTAATTTTAAATGGAGCTAAATTTGAATCAACTACTGTTTTGCCAAGCCAAGCTTGAAACCCCATTCCTAATACTATTAATAAAGAACTTAAAACAATAATTTTATTCTCTCTCCAAAACTTAATTGAAAAAATCAACATAAATAAGGTAGCAAGACCAGCAATTGCTCCAATTAACCTGTTTAAAAACTCTATCCACGTTTTAGCTGGGTTGAAATCAGAATAATCATGTTTTGTATATTTCTCCCAATTAGAAATATTAAATTTTTCTTTAGAACTAAAATCTTTTTTAGCTATAATTAATTCATTATTTTTTTTTAGTACGATTCCCTTTATAAAACTTTTATTTGGAGACCATTCAATTTGACCAATTTCTGTAGGAGGAATTAAAAGCCCAAAGCATTTTGGCCAGTCTGGACAACCCATGCCACTTCCGGTCATTCTAACTAATGCTCCGGCTAGTATTACTAAATAAACTAGTACTAAACTAATTTTTGAAATTTTAATAAAATTATTTTTCATTTTTTATAAGACCCAATGCTTTACCTTTTTTAATCATAAGTAATTTAGCAGATTTATAATTATTTTTTATCTCTCCTTCTAAAATAGATTCCTTAATTAACTCTTTAATAACCCCTATTTCTTTACCAGGACTTATATTAAAATAATTCATAATTTCTTCTCCGCTTATTGGAGGTTGAAAGTTCCTTATATGATCTCTTTTTTCAACTTCAATAATTTTACTTCTTACCATTTTAAAATTATTTAAATATTTTTGAAACCTCTGAGAGTTTTTAGTTGTTATATCTGCCTCACAAAGTGTTAATAGATCATCCACATCTTGCTGAGCATCATAAATCAACCTTCTTATAGCAGAGTCTGAAATATTATTATTTGAAAGAACTATTGGCCTAGAACTCATTAATATAATTTTCTGAACATATTTTATTTTGTTGTTTAGTGGCATATTTAATCTTTTAAAAATATTAAATACCATTTTAGAACCCTTTAGTTCATGTCCATGAAAAGTCCATCCATTTTCCTTTACAAACCTTTTTGTAGGTGCTTTTCCGATATCATGAAGAAGAGCAGCCCATCTTAGCCAAATATTGTTTGTGTTTGGACAAATATTATCTAATACTTCTAAGGTGTGATAAAAATTATCTTTATGTTTTTGACCATCAATTTCATCAATCCCTTTCAATTCAGTTAATTCTGGAAGAATAATTTTTAATAACCCTGTTTTTTCTAGAATTTTAAACCCTGTTGAAGGCTTTAGAGTCATTATAATTTTATTTAACTCATCTGCGATCCTTTCTCCTGAAATGATTTTAATTCTATCTTTTTCAGAAACAATTCCATTTAAAGAATCTTCTTGAATTCTAAAATTTAGCTGACATGAAAACCTAATAGCTCTTAGCATCCTCAAAGGATCATCAGAAAACGTTTTTAATGGATCTAGTGGAGTTTTTATTAATCCGTTCTTAAGATCTTCAATTCCATTGAAATTATCAATTAATTTTCCCCAGTTTTTAGAACTCAATCCAACTCCTATGGCATTAATAGTAAAATCTCTTCTGTTTAAGTCATCCTCTAAAGTTCCTAATTCAACTGTAGGATTTCTACTGGACTTATTATAGCTTTCTTTTCTAGAGCCAACGAATTCAATTTCAATATCATTAAATTTAAACATAGCTGTTCCGAAATTTTTAAAAACTTGAACTTTTCCTTTTGGATTTAGCTCATTTGAAACTTTTTTAGCCATCTCAATGCCATTTCCAATCACTAACACATCAATATCTTTTGGATCGCTTTTGTTTAGAAGAAGATCTCTCACATATCCTCCTATAACATAACATTCAATGTTTAATTCGTCACTACATTTTTTAATAGTTTCAAATATGTCATTATTAATTGCTTTAAAAATTTTGTTGTTAATCATTTATGATCTTAGAGTTATGATTTTATCATTCTCAAACTTAATAATTGTTGATGGTTTTTCAAGTTTATGATTTAAATGTAAATTTACTATATAATCTACTTGATCTAAAATTTCCTTTTTAATATCACTAAAGAAAAATGGGATTTGTTGTCCTGAAATATTAACTGAAGTAGAGATTATAGGTTTGTTGAATTTTCTTATTAATTCGCTGCAAAATTCATCTTTAGGTATTCTTATTGCGACTGATTTAGGAAAGGTATCCAAATTTTTTACTTGGTCGTAAACTACAGTTGTAGGTGAAGTTTTATTTTTTAAATAATTTTTTATTTTATTTGTGTTTTTAACATACTTATCGCTCATTTTAAGATCATTCATTAAGCATATAAACGGCTTGGAACGATTTCTTTTCTTTATTTTATAAATTTTATTAATCGCTTTTAAATTAGTGGCATCACATCCAATTGCCCATATGGTATCTGAAGGGTATATAAGGATCCCTTCATTATTTAAACAGTTAAGAGCTTTTGTGATCTCTAAAATCATAAACTATTTAAGTTTAGGCTGATACATTGTATTCTCTTAAAGCATCGTTAAGAGAAGTTTTCTTATCGGTACTTTCTTTTCTCTCCCCGATTATTAGCGCACATGGTACTTGATAATCTCCTGCAGAGAAACTCTTTGTATAAGAACCGGGAATAACTACTGATCTACTAGGAATTTCTCCTTTAAATTCAATTGGGTTTTCTCCACTTACATCAATTATTTTTGTAGATGCTGTTAAAACTACATTTGCACCTAACACAGCTTCTTTACCTACTTTAACCCCTTCAACTACAATACACCTCGATCCAATAAAAGCATTATCTTCTATAATAACTGGAGCGGCTTGTAAAGGTTCTAATACACCCCCAATTCCTACACCTCCACTTAAGTGAACGTTTTTGCCGATTTGAGCACAACTTCCAACAGTTGCCCAAGTGTCAACCATAGTACCTTCATCAACATAAGCACCAATATTAACATAACTTGGCATTAAAATAACTCCTTTACTAATATACGCACCTTTTCTAGCTACTGCATGAGGAACTACTCGAATTCCTTTTTCTGCATAATTTTTTTTTAATGGAATTTTATCATGAAACTCTAGTGGCCCCATTTCAATAGTTTTCATTTTTTGTATTGGAAAATATAATACAACTGCTTTCTTCACCCATTCATTAACCAACCAACCATTACTTGAAGGTTCAGCAACTCTTAATGCTCCATTGTCTAAATTCTCAATAACAGCGTGAATAGCTTTTTTAGTATCTTCTTTTTCTAAAAGAGATCGATCATTCCAAGCTGCTTCAATAATTTTTCTCATTTCATATTTTTATTCAAAGATACGCTCTAATTAATAAATAGTTTTAGATATTTTAGTCTTAATTATTAATGATTTAACTTTGATGTATGGCTAAGATAATTGCAATCGATTATGGATTAAAAAGAATAGGATTAGCTATTACGGATGAGCTTAATATTATTGCATCTTCATTGGACACAGTACTTAATAGTGAAATAATATTTTTCTTAAAAAATTTATTAAAAGACGAATATGTTGATACTTTTGTAATTGGTAAACCAGTTCAAAAAAACAATAATCCATCTCAAATTGAACATGATATTTTAATTTTTATTAAAAAAATAGAAAAAGAGTTTCCTTTAATAAACGTAAGAAGACAAGATGAAAGATTTACTTCGTTAATTGCTAAAAGAACTATTTTAAGCAGTGGAGTAAGTAAAAGTAAAAGACGAAATAAAATGTTGGTTGATAAAGTTAGTGCCACTATAATTCTTCAATCATTTTTAGAAAAAAAATAATATGATTTTACCAATTGTTGCGTACGGAGATCCAGTTTTGCGAAATAAATGTATTCCTATTTCGAAAAATTATAAAGACATTAAACTTTTAATTCAAAACATGTGGGATACAATGTATACTGCTAACGGAGTAGGTTTGGCAGCTCCTCAGATTGGTGAATCATTAAAATTATTTATTGTTGATGCCTCCCCATTTTCTAAAGATGATGAACTAAGCTTAGAAGAAAGGAAAAAAGTCTCAATGTTTAAAAAAGTTTTTATTAATCCTGAAATAGTTTGGTCTTCAAACGATTTTAATAGTTTTAATGAAGGTTGTTTAAGTATTCCGGATGTGAGAGAAGATATTGTAAGAGAAAATGAAATTGAAATTCATTTTAAAAATGAACATTTTGAAAATGAAATTTTAAAATTAGATGGTCTTTGTGCAAGAGTAGTTCAGCATGAGTATGATCATGTTAAAGGAATTCTGTTCACTGATAAATTAAGTTCATTCAAAAAGAAATTGATTAAAGGAAAATTAAATAATATCTCCAAGGGTAATATTAGTTCAGACTATTTAATGATTTTTCCTGATTAGATAATGAATAAAAAAACACAACTAGATTCAATTAGCCGTTTATTAGATGTTATGGATGAATTAAGAGAAAAATGTCCATGGGATCAAAAGCAAACTTTTGAAAGTTTGAAGTCACTAACAATAGAAGAAACTTTTGAATTAGCTGATGCAATTTCAGACAATAACATCAACGAAGTTAAAAATGAATTAGGAGATTTATTATTGCATATTATTTTTTATTCAAAAATTGCTAGTGAAACAAATCTTTTTGATATTTCTGATGTTGCAAAAAGCATTACTAGTAAGCTAATATTTAGACATCCTCATGTCTATGGAGATTTATCAGGAATTGATGAAAATCAGGTTAAAAGTAATTGGGAGAAATTAAAGTTAAAGGAAGGCAAAAAAAGTGTTCTTGAGGGAGTGCCAAAAGCTTTGCCCTCATTTATAAAATCAATGAGGATCCAAGAAAAAGTTTCTAATCTTGGTTTTGATTGGTCAAAACGGAAAGATGTTAAAAACAAAATTCTTGAAGAATTAAATGAATTAGAATTAGAATTAGAATCAGGTAACTCTGAAAATGTAGAATCTGAATTAGGAAATTTAATTTTTTCAGTTATAAACTATGCAAGATTTATTGGAGTAAATGCTGATAATGCATTAGAAAAAACTAATAAAAAATTCATAAAAAGATTCATGAATGTAGAAAGTCAATTAAAAAAAGATGAAAAAAACTTTAGTGATATTACAGAGAAAGAAATGATTGGTTATTGGGAAAAGTCGAAAAATTAATTATTTAACATTACTTTTTGTTGAATAATAGATTCAATCTCTATTTTCTTTTTTTCAATTTCTTTTCGAGATTTATCGAGCATTTTATTTTTTTTAGATTTATCGTTAAAAAAAGAAATATTATTTTCTAATAACGATAATTCTTTTTTTAAAATTTCTAACTTTTTGTTCAATAAATAAATTTCAGAGTTTTTTTCGTTCTCACTCATTGAATCAAGTTTAGTTTCAAGTAATTTATTTGTTGACTCTTGTTCATTTAATCCACTGTCCTTAAATATTTTTTTAATTTTTTTATCAAATTCAATTTCATGATTTAAACTTGCTTTTCCTGTTTCTTTCCATTTATTTATTAGTTGATTAACATCAACTTTTGAAGTTTCATTATATTTTTCAATTTCTTTTAAAATACTAATTTGTTTATTTTCATTGATTTTGATTTCATTAGCTAGATTTTCTTTTTGCTTATTAATTTTGTTAAAAAACTTATCACATACAGTCTTGAAATTAGTCCAGTTTTTTTGATTAATTTTATAAGGAACTGGTTTTATATTTTTCCATTCTGACTGGTAAGAAACTATTTCTTTTCTGTATTTTTCAAAATCATCATTTAAAACTAACTCTCCAACTTTTATGATAATGGACTCTTGAACTAGAATGTTTTTTTGATATATCTTTTTCAACCCTTTAAAATAATCGTTCTTTTTTTTATAAAACTCTCTAGTTATATTTTTATAATTTGTCCAGAACTTCTTTTTGTTTTTATATTGAATCGGTCCTGTCTTTTCTATTTGATTTTTAATTTTCTCAAACGATGTTATGTTTTTTTGCCACTCTTTTGTAGTTACTAATTCTGTTTTAACTATTTCTCTTATTTCATTTATTAAATTTGCTTTTTTTATATAGTTTTCCTCATAAACTGAATCTTTATTTTTATCAAATTCAATTTTATTTTCTTTAATAATGTTTCCAACTCTTTTAAATTCTTTATCAAGTATAATTTCATTTTCTTTTTTTGTTGGTCCTATTTCAAATTTCCATTTTTTATTTAATCTTTCGAAATATTTAGAAGCTCTTACTTTATCCTCTATAACTATTAATTTCTTAGCTTGTTCAATAGTTTCTTTCTTTTTATCTAAGTTATATTTAATGTCTATTTCCTTGAACTTTCTGTTAAGATGAAGGTAATCATAAAAATTCTTTATGTGATGTTGGAATGTATTCCAAATAATAATATTTTGAGTTCTAGGAACAGGGCCTATTTTAAACCACTTATTTTGAACCTCTTTAAAACCTAAATATTTTTCATTCATTGTAGTATCTAAATTAATAAGCTTTTTAAGCTCATTAATTAAATTCTGTTTTAATTTTAGGTTTTTTGATAAATCAATATGGCTATCCAAATTTTTTTTGTTAAGTTATTTATTTAATTATTCCAAATTTTCCAACTTTCTTCTGCTTGAATCTTTAACATATTTAATCCGTTCATTATAAATGCATGGTTTTGTTTTGATTTTTTTAAAAATACCGTTTCATTTGGATTGTATATTAAATCATAACAAATATGTTTTTTTGTAATGTACTGGTAGGGAATATCTGGATAATTTTCTATTTCTGGAAAAGTGCCCAGTGGAGTTGTATTAATGATTATTTGACAATCATTTATTTTTTCTTCATTCAATTCACTATAATTTATTTCTGTGTCAACTTTTTTTCTTGATACTTTTTTTACTTCGATATTTAACTTTTCTAATGCATATGCAATTGCTTTCGATGCTCCACCTGTTCCAAGAATTAGCGCCTTTTTATGACTAGAGTTTATGTGTGGTTCTAATGATTTTATAAAGCCTATATAGTCGGTATTATATCCAATTAAAGCACCATCAATATTGACTTTAATAGTATTAATTGCTCCAATTTGTTTAGCATCACAGTCAATTTCATTTAAGTATCTGATTGCTTTTTCTTTGTAAGGAATAGTTATGTTTAGTCCTTTCAAGCTAGGATTTTTTAAAACTTCTCCTAAATTATCAATGCTTTCCAAATCAAAATTTTTGTAGCAACAGTTTTCCATATTCGTTCTCAAAAATTTCTCTGAAAAATAATTTTTTGAGAAAGAGTATCCTATGTTTTTACCAATTAGTCCATATGTTTTTTGCTCTTGAGACATTTTTTTCTATATATAATACTATAAATAAACCAATTAATATCCAAAGAAAAGCAATATAAGTTGACGATTCTGTAAACTGTGGCAAATATTCTAAGTAAATATTAGAAGAAATACGATCAATTAATGATTCAGTTTTGACCTTAGCATTTTTAAATATCATCTTCCAAGGCCATACTATTAATAATGATCCTGTTACAAAACCTATGATCATCTGATTAATTTTTCCTTTATGTTTTTTAATTAAAATACTCAACAAACTTGAAAGAACTATCAGTCCAATTAATGAGCCTAATGTAAAAACGAATAATATTTGTAATAAATTAAAATCATGTTGAAATGTGCTATTTAAATTGATTAAGTTATAAAATGAATCAAAAAGAGCATTTACAGAGTCTATAAGTAATAGTTTATAGTTGCCTAATAATATTAAAAGAAATGAGCCTGATATTCCAGGAACTATCATGCCGCATACGCTGACAAACCCACAGAAAAATACAAAAATTAAATTTTGGTTTTCACTAACTGGATTTGTAATGCTTAATAAGAAGCCTATGCTAAAACCTGAAATCAAAAATACTATTGATTTTAAATCCCATTTTTTATTGTTTTTTATTAAAATTATTATTGAAGCTATGATCATTCCGTAAAATATTGACCAAACATATAATTCAGATTGTAAAAAAAAATAGTCTAATATTTTAGATGTGGTAAAGTAACTTATAATTATACCAGAGAGTATAGTTAATATAAAATATCCATTATGTTTTGAGCTAAATTTTTTAAAATCACCCTTAATTATCATTATAAATGACTTGAAATTTAGTGTCTTTAAAGACTCTATCATCTCGTGGTAAAAACCGGTTAAAAGTGCTACTAATCCCCCTGAAATCCCGGGTAATTTATTGGCTGTCCCCATAAAAATAGCTTTTAGAAAAAGAAATATATAATCTTTTCTATTTCTATTGTTTTTAAACATTTTTATATTTTTTACCTAAATAATCTATAATTAAAACTAATACAAACCCAAATATGAAAAATATTAGTCCACTTATAAATTCTGAATTCATAAAAGAGTTCTCAGGAATATATAATTTGTAAAACAATAACTCATCAGTAATTGACTCTGATTTCCAGGGCCAAAGAGAAGGTAGAGATCCTATCATAAAACCGACTAAACAAGAAAGAGTATAGTTCTTATGTTTATTATAAGACCATGTTAAGAGCTTTGAAAATAATTTAACACTTAATAAAGCTCCCATTACAAATGACAAAAAATTTAAAAAATATTCAGAATTTAGACTAACAATTTCCTTAATTGTTTTTAACATTGTCTCATATGCACCAAGTAATATTAGTATGTATGCACCTGAAACACCAGGAAGAAGCATTGCTGTAATGCTAATCATTCCACAAATAAAAAGGTAGGCAGGGTTTACTTCTTGACTACTAGGGTTTAAGGTTAATACTAACAATGATATCCCTATTCCTAATAGATTAAATAGTATAACTTTTTTAGTCCATTTATTTATTTCTTTAAATAAATAAAAGATACTTGAAGTTATTAAGCCGAGGAAAAAAGACCATAATAAAATAGGATAATTTTCGATTAGATAAACAATGGAATGACTTAATAGAAATATACTCGATAATATTCCTGAAGTTAAACTTAGAAGAAAAAGTAAATTATATTTATTCAATACTTCTTTAAATTTTCCTTTTTTAAATAATTTTAAAACATTTAAGTCAAGATTGTTTAATGTAAATAAAAATTCTTCATATATACCTGTAATAATAGCAATTGTTCCGCCCGAAACTCCAGGAATAATATCTGCAATTCCCATCATCATTCCTTTAATGAACACCACTATATAGGGTTTAGAACCTTTTTTCATGCCTTAAAATTAACACAATTTAACAACTAATAAATTAGTGAGTTTTAAAGACTTGGAGATTAGGAAAAAATTTAAAAATTTTTTTAAAGAATGCGTATTTAGAAGGGTTGTAGAAATATGCCTTTTTCAGAAAAATAAAAGCCTTGTCATTCTTTGATTTAGTATAATATATAGCAGAAATAAGATAATTTATTTCATTCTCAACTGATGATTTTGGCAACAAATCAATTGATTTTAAAAGCTTACTAGTTAAGTTATTATTTTCAGGGATTTTTATAATTATTTCTGTTAAAAACGTAAAGTTATTAATGTTTAAATCTCCAATAGATAAAATCTCATTGAATGCAATTTCAACTTCTTCATATAGTTTTAAACTAAAATTGATTTTAGCATATAATTCCCAATAATTAATCTTTTCAGAATTAATTTCTAATGCTTTAATTAAGCTTGTTTTAGCTTCTTTCAGCTCTCCCTTTTGGAATAAATTACAGGCTATTGACATCCAAGCTTTATCATCTACAGGGTCTTCATTTACTGTTTTATTATAATATAGTAAAGCTAGATCTTGATTTCCAAGTTTATCGTGACAACAAGCAATTCTGTAAAGTGCAAAAGGATTTGGATCTTCGATTTCTGAAGCAATTTCGTATTTTTCTATCGCTTCATTAATTTTATTTAACTTTTCTAGAATTTTACCCATTTCAATATAAGCCCCTATAAAACAGTCATCAGATATTATTGCAAAATCAAAGGCCGTTAAAGCTTCTTTGTACAGTTCTTCTTTTGCATATTGTTTTCCTAACTGATGCCAAGCAATTTCACAGTAAGGATTTGTTTCTAAAAATGAGTTAAGATAATTTATTGTACTGTCTGAATCTCCAATCGAATCAAAACAATAAAGCACGTTATTTAAAACTCCATAATCAAATTGATTATGTTTCAAGTAAATGATAAAATATTTTTTTGCATTTACATAGTCGTCTAAAAACAAAAACTCTTTTCCAATTATACTTAATGCTTCATAATATAATTCTGAACTGTTATTTACTGTAATTAATAAATCAATTGCTTGTTGATGTTTTTTTCTTTTAGATAAGATTTTAGCTTGCTGAATTAATATTTCTGTATTTAACGGGTCTATTAATAAAATTTTTTCAATTAAATTTTCAGATTCATCTAGTTCATTATTAAACAATAAAAGTTCTATTTTTAAAAGAACTAAAGTTACTGAATTTGGATATTGTTCAGTAGCCATTGAAATTGCTTTTTTTGCTAGTGATACATTTCCTGTTTCTAAATAATAAACTATTATTTCTTCAAATTCGTCAGAGTCGAAAAACAAAAAGTCATTTGTTTTAAGCATTGATTCAAACTTAAAAATAGAATCACTGTAATATTCTTCAAATTCTTCTTTCATTTGATACAAAGATAGAGTCAGAAGTTATTTTTATTTCAAATAGATGTTTTTCTTTTCAACAAATTAATGAACAGAATTATTAATTTGATTTAAAGTTTCAATTATTATATCACAACCTTTTTTTATTTCACTTTTTTTAATAGTTAAAGGAGGAGTGATTCTGACCGCTTTTGATTCGAAGAGTAAATAAAACAAAATAAGGCCTTTTTCTAAGCACTTATTTACCAGCTGATTAACAATGTTTTTATCTTTTAAAATCAATGCAAGCATTAGGCCTTTCCCTCTTATTTCAGTTATTAAGGAATGTTTTAATTTATCTTTGAATAACTTTTCTTTTTCGTAAACTTTACTCATTATTTTTGAGTCCAGAGTTTCTTTTAAATTAGCGTAAGCGGCGGCGGCAATTACAGGGTGACCACCAAAAGTAGTTATATGTCCAAGAATTGGATTTTCTTTAAATGAACTCATTATTTTTTTACTTGAACTCAATGCTCCAATTGGAAATCCTCCTCCTAATCCTTTTCCATACACCAAAATATCAGGAATTATATTGTAATGTTCAAATGCAAATAACTTTCCTGTTCTTCCCATACCGGGTTGTATTTCATCTAAAATCAAGAGTACATTAAGTTTTTCACATTTATCTTTAACTTTTCTCAAATAATTTTCTGAGGGAGTAATAAAACCTGCGCCACCTTGAATTGTTTCTAAAATTACAGCTGCAGTTTTTTTATTTATCTTATTAATATCATCTTCATTATTGAATTCTATAAATTTTATGCCTGGTAAAAGAGGTCTATACCTTCTTTTTCTATCTTCAAACCCCATAATACTCATAGAACCTTGTGTACTTCCATGATAACCATTTTTTGCTGCAATTATTTCTGTTCTGCCTGTCACTCTCTTAGCTAATTTCATAGCAGCTTCAATTGCTTCCGTTCCTGAATTAGTTAAATAAGTATTAGACAAGGGTTTTGGTAAATTTTCAGACAAAATTTTACATAAATTAACTGTAGGTTTTTGAATAAACTCTCCATAAACCATCACATGCCAGTATTTATTTATCTGTTTTATAACAGCTTTTTTTATAGCTTTATTTCTATGTCCTAGGTTAGATGCTGATACTCCTGCAACAAAATCTAAATATTTATTATTTTTATCATCATAAATATAACTTCCTTTTGCATAAGAAATTTCTAATCCCATAGGATGATCCGTAGTTTGACTTTGATATTGTAAAAAATCTTCTTTCAAATTAAAATTCAAATAAATCTTCTTTTTTATAAATTCGTTCTTCTATTCTCCAAATAAATCCATTTAAAATTTTCTGATTTAACTCTATTTCTTTTTCAGGATAAACTTTGCCCTCTGGGTTTGTAAAAAAAGTTATGTCTTCGATATTATTATTTTTTATATTCATTAAAATTGAGCTACAAATTGCTTTATCTATTCCAATTAATTCTTTAGTTTTTTCATCATACAAATGATATATCATTTCTGTATTTTGAATAAGATTAATGTATTTTAGTTCATTGCTTAAGAATTTTCCATATAAATTAATACCCTTCATTTGATTAAAATTATTAATACCTAATGTGTCTTTCTCTACGACAAATGCATTATTTAGAATTTTTAATGAGTCAAGTTCGTTTGTTTTTATATCTCTTAAAATATGTATTTCATCGCCAGTCATTTGACTTTCTCCATTCCAAATAATTGGATTTCTTTTTGACACTTCTTTTGAAGTTAGTACTTGCTTTTCTCTTTGACTTAAATCTTTTTTCAGTAATTTAGTTAATCCATTTTTTTGATTAATAATTATCATATCTGCTCTTCCGCTTAAATTTTTTTTAAAAATTTTTACATTATATCTACCTTTAATGATTCTGTTTTCAGAAGGTCCAATAGCAAATAATGTATCTGCTTTTATGTATAATGAATCCTTGTCCACCATTTTAATGACATATGATTTTTTGGTAATCATTGCCGAATCTAGAGCCTTGAATACTTCAGCATAATTCCCTTTGATTATAGTTTTGTTTATTGTGTCTATAAGTTTGACATTTATAGAGGCTGAAGCAAATTTTGTTATGTCATTAAAAGTTAAGCTGTCTCCATTAATTTGACGATTATTGTAATTTAGTTTAGAATTTTTAATAAAATATCCTTTTTTATTTTTTGTGTCATAGAAACCTTTTTCACAATATATATCGTAATCTTTTCCAATAATTGTAGTAGGTCCATAGAAATAGGCTTGTTCGCTTCTAGTTAAATAATCTAACTTATTGGATTTAATTTGATAATCTGGGTTTTGAATTTCAACATTTTTTACAAAAGTGTATTTAGATTTTTCTAAAAAATATTTTCCCTCATTACTTTTAATAATCGTTAAGCTATCTTTAATTATTCCACCTTTCTGAAAAAATATTTCCTTTAAATTCCTGTCATGATATAAAATTTTAGTCTTTAGATTAGTGTTATTGTTATAAAAGTCAACATTACCTTTTGCTACAATTTCTTTAAGATTTCCATTGTAATCTAATTTATCACTATATAGTTCTATACTATCTCCTTGTTTTACAACTACATTTCCATTGGCTTGAAATGAATTATTTTCTTTATAAAACAGGGCGTAGTCTGACCAAATATCCATTCCATCGTGAAATAAATGAACTCTAATCTTATCATTTTTTTTTAAAATGTTAGCACCAGGATTTTTCTGTTCATTTCTATCAAACGATCCTGCTTCTATTATCTTAATAATTTTTTTTTCTTGAGAAGAAATTAAATTTAAAAAGAATATTAATAGTATTGACAGGAAGATTTTCAATTTTTTTGTTATCGAATTATAGTTTGTGTTCTATCTGGTCCAACAGAAATAATAGATATTGGTACGTTTAATTCATTTTCCAGAAAAGAAACGTAGTCCATGAATGTTTTAGGTAGAAGGTTTTCTTTTTGAATTTTACTTATATCTTCTTTCCATCCTTCAAATTCAGTATAAATTGGCTTTAGGTCCTCTGTATCAACCGTAAATGGGAAATGACTTATTATAGATCCATTATAGTTGTATTCTGTACAGACTTTTATAGTTTTAAATCCCGATAATACATCTCCTTTCATCATCATTAATTTGGTTACTCCATTAATTTTAACTGCATATTTTAAAGCTACTAGATCTAGCCATCCACACCTTCTTGCTCTTCCTGTAGTTGCTCCAACCTCATTACCTACCATACTCATCCTTTCAGCATTTTTATCAAATAATTCTGTAGGAAATGGTCCACTGCCAACCCTTGTTGTATAAGCCTTAAAAATACCAAAAACTTCTTTTATTTTATTTGGTGGAATTCCTAATCCTGTACATGCTCCAGCAGCAGTAGTGTTTGAAGATGTTACAAACGGGTATGTCCCAAAGTCAATATCTAAAAGAGATCCTTGGGCTCCCTCAGCAAGAATGTTCTTTCCTTCATCCAATTGATTGAAAATATAATTTTCACTATCAATAAATGGAATTTTTTTTAAATTTTCAATAGCTTTAAAAAAATCTGTTTCTAATTCTTTTAAATTGTATTGAAGATTTACGTTGTAGTTTTTAATCATGGACTCATGCTTATTGGCTAACTTTCTGTATTTGGACATCCAGTTTTTAAGTTCAATGTCACCAACTCTAATTCCGTTTCTTCCAGTCTTATCCATGTAAGTTGGACCTATTCCCTTTAAAGTAGACCCTATTTTTGATTTACCTTTTGATAATTCAGAGGTCGCATCTAGTAGTCTGTGTGTTGGAAGTATTAGGTGTGCTTTTCTAGAAATACATAAAGATGATTTGAAATCAATTTTAAAAGGTTCTAGTTTTTCAATTTCTTTTTGAAAAATAACAGGATCAATTACAACACCATTCCCTATAAGATTCATAGAGTTTTTATGAAATATTCCAGATGGAATAGTATGAAGAACATGTTTTATTCCATCGAATTCTAATGTGTGACCTGCATTTGGACCACCTTGAAACCTAGCAATTATATCATAATCGTTTGTTAAAAAATCAACTATTTTTCCTTTCCCTTCATCTCCCCATTGTAATCCTAGTAGTAAATCAACCTTCATATTATTTCAATTTTTTATTTCTTATTTTTTCTTGATGTTCCATAAAAATAAAGAGAGTGATTATGAATCTCTATATCAAATATTTCTTCAATATTTTTTTTAATTGACTGTATTCTGGGGTCACAAAACTCCTTAACTTCTCCAGTGTCAGTTAGAATTACGTGATCGTGTTGATGGTCAAAATAAGATTTTTCATACTGGGATTGGTTAGATCCAAACTGATGTTTTCTTACTAGTTTGCATTCTAAAAGTAATTCTATTGTATTGTACAAAGTAGCTCTACTAACTCTATAATTCTTGTCCTTCATTTTAACATAAAGGGATTCTATATCAAAATGTTCAGAAGAATTATAAATTTCATGAAGAATAGCAAATCTTTCAGGTGTTTTACGGTGTGCTTTTAAATCTAAAAATTTTGTAAACACGTTTTTTACAATTTCTTGATTTTTATCTTTTTCCATATTACTAAATTAAACTAAAATAACTATGAATTACTATTCTCTAATGACCTTTTCAATTCCATTAATTTTTTTTAATCTCTGAATAAGTTTATTAAGAATATTTTTTGTTTTAACCTTCAAAGTAATTTTCCCAGAAAATGTATTTCCCTCTGTGTCAAAACTCATTTTTTGCATATTAATATTTAAGCTGTTAGAAATCAATTTAGTGATTTCATTAACAATTCCTAAATTATCAATACCAGAAATATTTATCGCAGTACTGAACTCTTCTTGACTAGAATCAATCCATTTTGATTTAATAATTCTGTATTCGAATTTTGATTGTAAACTTATTGAGTTTAAACAATCTTGCTTATGAATTTTAATACCTTCATTAATAGTAATAAAACCAAAAACATCATCTCCAGGAATTGCGTTGCAACATTTAGCAAGCGTAAAATTTAATTTTTCTTCTTCTTTTCCAAAAACTATTTGATCATAATTTGATTTTATTTCTTCTTTTTCTAATTGGTTAATTTCTTTTTTAGTATTTAATCTTTTTTTGAAAAAATTTATGAATCTATTATTGTTGGAAGCAGCAAACTGCTTTAATGCTACATTGTCTATTTTTCCAATCCCAACTCTGTAAAATAAATCAAGACTAGTATTTAGGTTAAAGTAATTACCTAAATCATTTATACTTTTTTCGTTAAATTTAATTTTTAACTGTTTTAATTTCCTTCTTAAAATTTCCTTTCCATCTTCAGCTAATAATTTTTTTTCTGCTTTTAAAGAAGATCGTATTTTTGATTTAGCTCTCGATGTTTTTACATAGTCCAACCAGTTTGATGATGGTTTTGTGTTATCGGATTTAATTATTTCTATTTGATCTCCACTTTTCAGTTCATGGCTTAGCGGGACTATTTTCCCATTCACTTTAATTCCTCTAGTCTTTAACCCCAGTCCTGTATGAATACTAAAGGCAAAGTCTAGAGCGCTAGATCCTTTTGGTAATGATTTCAAATCTCCTTCAGGTGTAAAGACGAATATTTCAGTTGAATATAGGTTTAACTTAAAATCTTCAACAAAGTCTAAAGCACTTGTGTCTGAATTTTCTAGCACTTCTTGAAGCCTGTTTAGCCACCCTTCTAATCCGTTATCAGTTTGTTTTCCCTGCTTATACATGTAATGAGCTGCATATCCTTTTTCAGCTATTTCATGCATCCTTTCAGATCTTATTTGAACTTCTACCCATTTTGAACCTGGGCCAACAACAGTAATATGTAAAGCCTCATAGCCATTAGATCTAGGTGAGGTTATCCAATCTCTTAGTCTTAACGGATTTGGGGTATAATAATCTGTAATTATTGAATATATCTTCCATGCTATAAATTTTTCATTTTCTTTTTCAGATTTATAAACTATCCTAATAGCGAACTTATCATAGATTTCTTCAAATGATATATTCTTTTTAATAATTTTATCTTTTATAGAATAAATAGACTTAGGTCTACCGCTAATTCTAAATTTTAAATCTTCTTTTTTTAATTTTTCGTTAATTCTTCTTGAAAAATTTCTAATATATTTGTCTTGCTGATCTTTAGTCTGTTCAATTTTATTTTTTATTTCGTTAAAAACATCTGGCTCTGTATACTTTAAACCTAGATCTTCTAATTCTGATTTAACATCATAAAGACCAATTCTATGAGCTATTGGAGCATAAATGTATAAAGTTTCAGAGGCAATTTTAATTTGTTTTTCAACAGACATTGCGTCTAAAGTTTGCATATTGTGAAGTCTGTCGGCTATTTTGATCAAAATAACTCTAACATCATCATTAAGAGTTAGCAGCATTTTTCTAAAATTCTCAGCTTGTAAAGAAACATTCTTCTCTTTTTTTAGTTTAGAGATCTTTGTTAGCCCAACGACTATTTTACAAATAGTTTTACCAAATAATTTTTCAATTTTTTTAGCATCATATTCGGTGTCTTCAATTACATCATGTAAAAGAGCTGAGGCTATACATGTTGCATCTAAGCCAATTTTAGAAGCGACTATCTTAGCGACTGCAATTGGGTGAAAAACATAAGGTTCTCCTGATTTTCTTCTTTGATTTTTATGTGCATCAACAGAAGTGTTAAATGCTAGTCTAATTAGCTTTCTGTCGTCTTTAGACAACGACTGGTAGCTAATTTTAAGTAATTCTTTATACTCCTTAGCAATTAAATTATTTTCCTCTAATGAATCAGTTACTATCACTATTTAAAATTACTCAAAAAAATCAAGTAATTATAATCTAGTTATTCTTTCAAATAGGGTAGGGTGTGAGTAGTGCCACCAAACATATTTTGGATGTGGAGTTAAGTTACTTAAGCTGTCTTTAGACAGTGTTTTTAGTGCCTCTAACAAATGCTTTCCGTCAAAAGTATTTTTAGCATATTCATCTGCTTGGTACTCAAACTTCCTTGAAAACACATTAAAAATTAATGAAAATAATTCAGAAATTGGAGTATATAATATAGAGAAAGTGATTAAACCTATGTGAAAACTATGATTTGTTACGCCTAGTGCCTCAGAAAAAATAGGCTGAAATATAAATAATGAAAGAATGTAAAGCATAATTCCTGTTTGAAATACAGAGAAAATCAGATTGAAGATTATGTGATTTTTCTTGTAATGACCAATTTCATGTGCTATAACAGAAATGATTTGGTTATTACTCAGCTTAGTAATTAATGTATCATATAATGTCACTCTTTTCTGTTTTCCGAATCCAGAAAAATAAGCGTTTGCCTTTGTTGATCTTTTGGAGCCGTCTATTACAAAAATATTACTTAAATCAAATCCAGTTTTTTTAGCATATTTTTCAATTTCAGTTCTTAATTCGCCATTTTCAAGTTTACTTTGTTTATGGAAAAGAGGAACAATAATCTGAGCGTATAAACCATTAATTAGTACAGAAAGAACTGTCATGAAAACCCAAGCCACAATCCAGAATTTTTCTCCAATTAATTCAAACTGAAATATTACGAAACTTAAGATTCCACCTCCAAAAAATATAGTTAGTGCCCAAGATTTTAATATATCAAAAACAAAAGTCTTGGCGTTCGTTTTGTTAAAACCATACTTTTCTTCGATTACGAAAGTAAAATAAATTGAAAATGGTAGGTTTATTATTTCATTAGCAAAAAATATTATTCCGAAAAAAAATAAACCTATAGATATAGATGAATCAAAGTAATTTCTACTAAAATTATCTAGAATTAAAAAACCCTCTAAATTAAAAAAAAGTAAAACGATAATCAGACTAAATATTCTCGAATATTTGGTGAACTTATATTGAGATTTTTTATAATCTTGTGACTTTAAATATTTTTCCTTATTATACACATCAGAAAGAATTTCTGGTACTTTATTTTCAAAATGCATAGAGTTTAAAAAATCTAAAAGTGAGTCTTTTAAAAAATTGAAAACTATAATTGAAATAAGTATAATAAAAAGAGAATCCGGATTAATTAACATTTCTTTGTTTTAAAGCTTCAAATATAACAATTGCAGCGCTAACGGATAAGTTTAACGAATCCATTTTACCCTTCATAGGAATTTTAATAAGCTTAGTTGAATTTACAGCCCATTCATTAGTTAATGAAGAAGATTCGGTGCCGACTATAATTGCACAAGGCCCATTGTAGTTAACAGAAGTAAAATCAATACTTTTTTCAATAAAAGTAGAGTATATGTTTATTTTATTTTTTAATAAAAAATCAATCACTTCAGTAGATGACCCTGTGGCTATATTGGTTGTAAAAACACTTCCTAGGCTCGACCTAATAACGTTTGGATTAAATAATTCAGTTTTTGGATTCGCAATTATAACAGCATCAACTCCAGCTGCATCTGCAGTTCTTAAAATCGCACCAATATTTCCAGGTTTTTCAGGAGATTCGGCTACAAGTATAAATGGATTTTTAGTTAAAATCAAATTTTTTAATTCAAAACTTTTAGATTTTACTAAAGCTAGTAACCCTTCACCTTTTTCTTTATATGATAGTTGTTTATATAGGTTTAAAGATAGGTCAGTAATGTTAGTGTTTGAAAATTTATTGTTTGTAAAAAGTAAATTTTCCTTTGATAAAATTTCTGAGCAAATAAATAATTCAATAAAATTAAATTCAGCTTCAAAACAAATTTTTATTTCTTTAATTCCTTCAACGACAAATGATTGTGAATCTTTTCTGCTTTTTGCTTTCAACAAGAGCTTCTTAATATTTTTAAATAAAATATTGTTTTTACTTTCTATATATTTCAAAATAATCTCATGAATTAAAGACTAAATTATAATAATATTTTAATATCTATTTTAAAATTGTCTATTTTAATCATTAGTCATATTTTTATCAAAAATAAATCGTTTAAATAAATGAGTGAATCATTATCAAATAAGTTTATTGAACTAGAAGAAAAATATGGAGCTCATAATTATCAACCTCTTCCTGTTGTTTTAAAAAAAGGAGAAGGTGTTTATGTTTGGGATGTAGAAGGTGAGAAATATTTTGATTTTTTATCTGCTTATTCAGCTGTCAATCAAGGTCATTGTCATCCCAAAATAATAAAGGCTTTAAATGATCAAGCCTCTACTCTTACTCTTACTTCAAGAGCTTTTTACAATGATATTTTAGGAGAGTATGAGAAGTTTATAACAGAATTTTTTGGATATGACAAAGTCTTACCGATGAACACCGGTGTAGAAGGTGGAGAGACTGCTGTGAAATTAGCTAGAAAATGGGCTTATTTAAACAAAGGGATTCCAAAAAATAAGGCAAAAATAATTTTTGTTCAAGGTAATTTTTGGGGAAGAACATTAGCTGCAATTTCTTCTTCTGATGATCCTTTAAGTACTAAAGATTTTGGCCCATTTATGCCTGGATATGAAATTATTCCTTATAATGATTTGATTTCTTTGGAGGAATCTCTTAAAGACCCTAATGTAGCTGCCTTTATGGTTGAACCTATACAAGGCGAGGCAGGGGTAGTGGTTCCTGATGAGGATTATTTATTTAAAGCCTATGAATTATGTAAAAAAAATAATGTTTTATTTATTGCTGACGAAGTTCAAACGGGAATTGCTAGAACTGGAAAATTGATTTGTTGTGATCATCATGGGTTTAAACCTGATATATTAATTCTTGGAAAAGCGCTTTCTGGAGGTGTATTTCCTGTTTCTGCTGTTTTATCATCTGATGAAGTTATGTTAACAATAAAGCCAGGTGAACATGGTTCTACTTTTGGAGGAAATCCTTTGGGTTGTAAAGTGGCAATGGCAGCTTTAAGAGTAATTAAAGATGAGAATTTATCTAAAAATTCAGAATTAATGGGAAACTATTTTAGAGAAAAATTAAATAGATATATTGTAAAAAGTAAAATTATTAAGTTAGTTAGAGGGAAAGGTTTGTTAAATGCTATTGTAATTAATGATCACGAAGAAAGTAATACAGCTTGGGACATATGTCTAAAATTAAAAGAGAATGGTTTGCTAGCTAAGCCAACTCATGGAAATATTATAAGGTTTGCTCCTCCTTTAATAATTAATAAAAATCAAATAGATCAAGCTGTTGACATTATAATTAAATCAGTTAAAGGTTATGAATAAAATATACTTTGATAATGCTGCAACCACTAAAATGGATTCATCTGTCATTGAAGTTATGAATTCAGTAATGATTGAAAATTACGGAAACCCCTCATCAACTCATAGTTTTGGAAGAGCTTCAAGAACTATTGTTGAGAAAGCTAGAAAATCTATTGCAAATGAATTCAATGTAACTCCAAATGAAATTTTTTTTACATCTGGCGGTACAGAAAGTGATAATACAATTTTAGTTTCTGCAGTAAGAGACTTAGGGGTTAAGACAATTATAACTTCGAAAATTGAACATAAAGCTGTTTTAAATGTTGTTGAGCTTCTAAAAAAAACAAGTTCAGTTAATGTAGTTTATGTTAAATTATCTCAAAATGGAATTATTGATTATGATGATTTAGAGAAGATTATTAATGACGATGATTCTAAAAAATTGATTTCTTTAATGCATATTAATAATGAAATTGGAACTGTACTTGATTTAAAAAAGATTTCTGATTTATGTGAAAAATACGATGTTTTGTTTCATTCTGATACTGTACAGACAATTGGAAAATATAAAATAGATTTATCAGAAATTAATATTGATTTTATTGTAGGTTCTGCCCATAAGTTTCACGGTCCAAAAGGAATAGGCTTCACCTACGTAAATAAAAAGAACAAACTAAGGCCTCTAGTTGTTGGTGGAAGTCAAGAAAGGGGAATGAGAGCAGGTACAGAAGCTGTGCATAATATTTCTGGAATGGAAAAAGCATTTTTACTTTCATATTTAAATCTAGAGAATAATAAAAAACATATTTCTGAAATAAAAACATATTTTATAAATCAGATTAAAGAAAAATTACCAAAAATCAAGTTTAATGGTAGTTGTGATAGTAATGATTCTAGCACCTACACTATTTTAAACTTATGTTTACCAGTCCCAAAAGAAAAGTCTGTTCTACTCGAATTTAATTTAGATTTAAAAGGTATAGCTTGTTCTAGAGGAAGTGCTTGTCAGTCCGGAAGTTCACAAGGTTCACATGTTTTAAATAATATTTTATCTAAAGATGATTTAAATAAGCCTTCTATAAGATTTTCTTTTTCTCAATTCAATAATAAAAAGCAGGTTGATATTGTTATTGATGTATTAAAGACTTTCATAAGTTGTAATTAATTATTTCTGTAAAATGTATAAGTTTTTATAAAAGAGTTGCCTGCCATGTCTTCTACTTCAATCTCGACTACGTTTTTTGATTTACTTAAATAGTTTGAGTCAAATTCATATGAAATTTGATTTTTTTTATACTCATATTCAAATAACATCCATTTCCCATTTATTCTTCCTTTATACTTTTTAATTCCACTTTCTTTATCTGTGATTTTAAATTTTAAATATTTTTTATTTGAAATCCAGTCACCATTTTTGAATTTTATGGGTTTAATGGCAGGAGGAATTGAATCATTACTAATATAATACAGTCCAGTTTTTTTAGTTTTTAATTCAAAATAATTCAATGGATTTAATTTTGATGATGCAAAAAATTCATTTCCATTATGGTCTTTGACTGCTAAATAGTTTCCTTTATTCCTATTTGGATTTTTGAATTTTATTATAATGTTTTTATAAACAGGTATGTAGGGGTTGATGATTTTCAGAGTATCATTAAAATGTTCAATTTTTATTTTTCTGTTTTTTAAAAATGTATTTTTTGGAATATTAATAAAGGAATTTTTAAAATTAAAATCATATTTTAAGTTATTGTCTATTGGTTTTGAATATGAAATGTTTTGAGAATTAGTTATTATTTTTTTAATTGTTTTATCAAAAACTAATGGTATATCAATTGTAATATAATTCCCTTTAATATCACTTGCCTTTATTTTATATGTAGATGTTCTGTGCGTGAGTTCAACAAATCCATTATTTTTTTTAGAATAAATACTTAGATCATTTTCTTCTTCTATAAAAAGTTTTATTATTCTCTCTTTATTTTTTATATAATAAGAATAATCTATTAGCGAGTTTATTTTAATTGATTCTTCAAAAAAGAAAGAATTAAAGTTCATTAGATTAATTAGATTACCATCTAAAAAAGTAGAAATTTCATAAATTCCATTTTTATTATTTGCCAAATCTTGTTTGTCAAATCCACTTAATCCAAAACTAACAAGACTATTTACTTTTATTTTTTCTGTTGTAAAGGTGCTGTCATTTATTTTACTTAAAACCACTTCAGATGGTTCGCTAATATAACCTGACTTGTCCCTTTTGTATAAATACAAAGAATTTACAATTGGCCTTCTAGTGTCTTTTATTTCTATGCCAAATAATAAAGGATTTATTGCTTTTTGACTTGAAGTTTTTCTTGTTTCAAAATGAAGGTGAGGTCCTGATGAACTCCCTGTGTTTCCAGAAAAGCCAATTATTTCGTTTTTTAAAGTTTTTAAATCATTTGGCTTTAGGTAAAGGTCGACCTCATAAGATTGTTTTTTATATTGAAATCTTTTAACAAATTTTTCAATAGAATTATTAAAATTCTTTAAATGAGCATAAACTGTAGTGTAACCATTTGGGTGATTAATATAAATGGCTTTTCCAAACCCTCCATGAGCAATTTTAATTCTACTAACATATCCTTTAGCAGTACTAAAAACTTTAAAACCCTCTTTAAACTGGGTTTTTATATCAATACCTGAATGAAAATGGTTGGATCTGGACTCTCCAAAATTACCATTTAAAATTAATGGAATTTGAAGAGGGTTAGAAAAATAATTTGTCGGATAATTTGTTTGTGAATTAGCTAAGTAAGGAACAATATATAAAATAAGTATAAAGATGGATTTCATTTAAAATAATAATTTGAAATGTAAATTTAATATTTTTTAAATTTGAATTCATATTTGTTTATGAATTTAAGTAACACTAAATTTGAATTAGATAGTATTTAATAATGTCAAGATCTATTGATAATATTGTTCTTTTAGAATCAAACGTTAATAAATTAAAATCATTAATAGTTAAGTTGAAAACTGAGAATTCAAAAATTGTTAATGAGTTAAATTTAAAAGACGAATCATTAGTAAAAAAGTCTGATGAATTAAAAGATTGGAAAGAAAAATATAGATCATTAAAAATGGCAAATACTTTCTTGGGTAGTAATGATAAGTCATTAACAAAGCTTAAGATTAATAATCTTATAAAAGAGTTAGATAAGTGTATATTAAATTTAAATTCTTAGTAAAATAGAGTGCAGAAAATTAAATTAACTATAGCTAACAGAGTTTATCCTCTAAATGTTCCTTTAGAACAAGAAGAAGGATTGAGGACTGCATCTAAAAAGATAGATCTTATGTTAAAACATTTTGAGGATAATTATGCTGTAAAAGACAAGCAAGATGTTTTAGCAATGTGTGCTTTACAGCTGGCTACTCAAACAGAAGAAGAGAATTTATCTGAAGCTAAAATTAATGAAGAAGTTAATAGTCGTCTTGAAAAAATTAATCAATCAATAAAAGATACTATTAGCTCATAACACGTTCATTTAAATAAAATTAAGTTACTGCCTACATCAATTTTTTTGATAAACTCAACGCGAATTTTTTTATAAAGGGTGAGTCATTTCTGCTAAAGCGTGCCTCTAATAAAGGATACTTGATCAGTTTGTTAGCCTTAATCTTGTTTTATAAGAGTTTATACAAAACATTCATGATGTAGGCTTTTTTTTTAACTAAAATTAAAATAAGTATGGAATTTACATTTACAAATATTATTATAACTCTTGTTGGAGTTGCAGCTGGGTTTATAATTTCAAAATTATTAGAAAAAACATCTATCACTAAAGGTCTTGAAAACGCTAATAATGAAGCTACAAGGATTTTAAAGTCTGCAGAATCAGAAGGAGAAAATCTTAAAAAAGATAAAATATTTCAGGCTAAAGAGAGGTTTTTAGAATTGAAATCTGAACACGAAAAACATATTTTAAACAAAGAAAAAGATTTAAGCGAAGTTCAGAAAAGAATTAAGGATAAGGAATCTCAAATTTCTAACGAACTTTCCATAAATAAAAAAAACAATCAGAGTCTTATGGACAAGAATAATGCTCTAGATAAAAAAATAGAGTTGTTTGAAATGAAAAGTGATCAAGTTGAAAAAATGCACAAGGACCAAGTTGAAAAACTTGAAAAACTTTCTGGCTTATCAGCTTCAGATGCTAAAAATGAATTGGTTGAATCTTTAAAAGAAGAAGCTAAATCGAAGGCTCTAGAGTTGTCCCAAAGTATTGTTGAAGAAGCTAAACTTTCAGCTACTCAGGAGGCTAAAAAAATCATTATAAATACAATTCAAAGAGTTGGAACTGAAGAAGCTATTGATAATTGTGTTTCCGTTTTTAACATAGAATCTGATGATGTTAAGGGTAGAATAATTGGAAGGGAAGGAAGAAATATTCGTGCAATTGAAGCTGCAACAGGAGTTGAGATTATTGTCGATGACACGCCTGAAGCTATTATTTTATCTTGTTTTGATTCTGTAAGAAGAGAGGTTGCTAGATTATCTCTTCATAAATTAGTTACAGATGGCAGAATTCACCCTGCAAGAATAGAAGAAGTAGTAAAGAAAACAAGCAAAGAAATTGAAAATGAAATTATTGAAGTAGGTAAAAGAACTGTAATAGATCTAGGAATTCATGGTTTGAATCCTGCTTTAATAAAAGCGGTTGGTAGAATGAAGTATAGATCCTCTTATGGTCAAAATTTATTACAACATTCAAGAGAAGTTGCAAAACTTTGTGGAATAATGTCCTCTGAGCTTGGATTAAATCCAAAAATTGCTAAAAGAGCCGGTTTGCTTCATGATATAGGTAAAGTTCCTGAAAATGAAACAGAAACTCCTCATGCTTTACTTGGAATGCAATGGGCTGAAAAATATGGTGAAAAACCAGATGTTTGTAATGCTATTGGAGCCCATCACGATGAGATTGAAATGAATAATTTAATTTCTCCAATAGTTCAGGTTTGTGATGCTATTTCAGGAGCAAGACCAGGAGCTAGAAGACAAGTTTTGGATAGTTATATCCAACGACTTAAGGAATTGGAGGATATAGCATATGGTTTTAAAGGAGTTAATAAGGCTTTTGCAATTCAGGCAGGTCGAGAATTAAGAGTAATGGTTGAAAGTGAAAAAATATCTGATGATCACGCTGCTAAATTATCCTTTGAGATATCACAAAAAATTCAAACTGATATGACTTATCCAGGACAGGTTAAAGTCACCGTAATTAGAGAAACAAGAGCAGTTAATATAGCTACTTAGATATTTTTTTTTGCCATTTCCAAGCAGATTCCATGGCTTGATCTAAAGTTAATTTTGTTGTCCAATTAAGTTTTTTGTTAGCTTTACTTGTGTCTGCATATGCAGAAGTTATGTCTCCAATTCTTCTTGATCCTATTTTGTATTTTAATTTAATTTTAGAAACTTTTTCAAAACTAGTTATTGCTTGAAGAATAGAAGTTCCTCTTCCAGTTCCTATGTTATAATATTCGTAATTTTTAGAATCAGTATTGTTTATTAAGCTGGTTAATGCAGCTATATGTGCTTTGGCTAAATCAACAACGTGAATGTAATCTCTAACGCATGTTCCATCTATTGTTGGATAGTCGTCGCCAAACACAATCAATTCACTTCTTATTCCAGCTCCAGTTTGGGTAATAAATGGCACTAGGTTTTGAGGAATGCCTAAAGGAAGCTCACCGATTTCAGAAGATTCATGTGCTCCAATAGGATTAAAGTATCTTAATGATATAGCTTTTAAATTTTTACTAGAACTGACTGTGTCAGTTATTATTTCTTCACAAATTTGTTTTGTATTTCCATAAGGGGACTCGGCCTTTTTTATGGATTCTTCTTCAGATATTGGCAGTGTTTCTGCTTGTCCATAAACTGTACATGATGAACTAAAAATAAAATTTATTGATTTATTTAATTTTTGCAATGCCTTCAATACATTTACTAGAGAATAAATATTATTTTCATAATAGTCTAAAGGTTTTTCAACGCTTTCTCCTACAGCTTTTGATGCAGCAAAATGAATAACTCCAGATAAATCACTATGTCTTTCAAATAAATCAGTAACTAAATCAGATTTTTTTAAATCGACATTTTCAAAAACAATATTTTTTCCTGTAATGTTTTTTAAACCATTCAAAACTTCAATTGACGAATTAGACAGGTTGTCTACGATTACTACTTCATAACCTTTTGATTGTAATTCAACAACTGTATGACTTCCTATATAGCCTAGTCCACCAGTTACAATTATTTTTGATGATTGGTTAATCATTATATTAAATTTTTTTGTGAAGATAAAAGTTTTTTAAGACTAACTCCTTAAAAATTAATTCAAGACCTAAGAAATGAGAACTAAGTATAAGGACTCATAAGATTTAGATGAAAAGCTTTATTTATTAAAATAGAGTTATTATATACTTATACTTTTAATTTGATTTTTAATACTAGTAATATAATCCTGAAAAATAACATCATCATCATAGACTTTTCTAATTCCCCGTATTCCTTCAAAAGAGCCAATTAATAAGATGGATAGGGCTTTGGGATTAACACTAGAATGTAGTTCTTTTTTTCTGACACCTTCCTTTATTACTATGGTTAGAGCTTCATTCCAATCATCAATTAATCCTCTTAGAAGAACTCTAAATCCACTATAGTCAATACAACCTATTTCATTAATTAAATTATTAGCAGGACATCCTAATGCTTTTTCCTTTTCCGAGTAGTTTTTAATTCTTTCAGTAAAAACATGCAATATGAGTTCTGGAATATTTTTGTTTTTATAATCTTCTAATGGATTAATAAAACCATTATATATTCTTTTTCTTATAACTATATCAACAACTTTTTTTCCAATATCACATTTGTTTTTAAAATGATGATAAAAAGCTCCTTTAGAAAGAGATGTCTCTTTCATTATATCAGGGATACTAGTGTTATTATAGCCTTGACTATAAAATAAATCAAAAGATTTATTTATAATTAAATTTTGAGTTGCTTTTGATTTAAGGTCCTGTTGCATAATTAGTTATAAAAATATTTTTACATAAAGTTATGAAAAAAAGTGATACAAAAACACAATAACATGCATTGATGCATGTTTTCTTTATGAATTATTTATATTTGATCATTAACAATCAAAAAAACACAAATGAAAAAACTAAATTTAATTATGCTTTTATTGTTTTCTATAACAATTTCTGCACAAAGCGTTATGAGTAATACTTACTTAGATGTTCCACTTAATAAGGTTAATGACTTTTTAACATTACACAAAAAAGTTGTAGACATGTCAAATGGAGAAGATAGAACAGTGGGTATTCATTGGGTTTACAGACATTGGTATGGCAACGACCATAGTATTATGCTTGCAGATATATTTCCTTCAGCTGAAGCTGCTATAAAAGATGATTTTTGGGCTGCTTTAAGAAAAAATGTTGATCAACTTCCTGCAGATGAGAAAAAGGAAATGCAAGATGTTATTAGCAAGTGGATGGTGTATTGGAACAATCATACAGATGAAATGAGAGTTGTAGATTGGGACAAAAATTGGCTTGGGAAAAAAGATCTTGACTTAGATATTCCTTATGTTTTTGTTGTAGGAAACTATAATTCAAATGCTGGAAATCCAGAAATGATAGATGCATATATGGATTGGAGTGTTAAACCTGGTGTAGAAAAAGGAGTTATGCTTTATGGTGGAGCTACTACTCACTTTATAGGTTCTGGTTCTGATGTTCAATTATGGTCAGCTTACACAAATATCGCAGATTTTGCTGAAGCTAACGGTCCTAATTCTCAAAGAAATTCTGAAGCAGCTCCTAAATTTTGGAGTTTAGTTGAAGGTGCACATTCAGATCAAATCTACATACATGTAGGTCACACAATTGACAATAAATTCAATTTTGCAGGAAAAGACAAATAATTTATTAATAAAAATATCAAAATGAAAAATTTATTATTAACACTTACTTTATTTATTTCCTTTAACACAGTTGCACAGGAAATACATTCTTTTTATACTTTAGACGTTCCTCGCTCAAAGGCTGGTGATTTTATAAAAATGCATAAAAAATTTATTGACATTTATTATGCTGGATCTGATGAAAATAAAATGGAATCAACCTGGTTGTTTTCTCATACTTATGGAAGTGATTTTACATTTAAGGTGATTGAAGTTTATCCAGATGTTATGGCTCAGGCTAGTGCTGTAAATTATGGAGCAGAAGTATCTAAAAATATTGATGCTATGACTATTTCATATGATGAAAAGAAGATGTTAAAAGATGAGTGGTCTATTTATTTTCAGTTATATCTTGAAGGTCATGATGACGAGGTTAGAGTAACTTTTGAAAAACAGATTTTTATAACTGAAAAAGATATTGATTTTTCAAAAAAACACATTGTAGTGTTCAATAATAACAACCCTAAATGGAAAGATAGAACTGAATATATTTCTTTATGGAATAAGTTCACAAGACAACCAGCCATAGATTTAGGAGAAACTTTGGCGATAGTTCCTACCGGACATTACAGTGGAAGTTCTTATACTTTTCAGGCGGCTCTATGGTACAGCTCTTGGGATTCTTTTCTAGTAAATCAAAATAGCATAGAGAATTCGGGTCCGATGTCAGATGATAGAAAAAGAATGTGGGATATTGGAGGAAGTCATTCAGATGAAATTACTACTTTCTTAGGGTGTACTTGGTCAAGTAAAGTAAATACTTCAAAAACTTTTACCATAGCAAAATAATTTTTTATATTTATATCATAAGCTAAAAAAACTCAAGTTTATTCTTGGGTTTTTTTATTAAAAATATAAATTAATGCCAATTACTCACTTTATGCAGAATGTCAAATAAAATTGAATCTTGATTAAATCAGCTCTATTTAGTGTAATTTCTTTTCTTATAGCATTTCAGATATATTCTCAAAATCCTATTTCTTTAAAAGATTCTTTAGAAATAATGAAGGTTATGAAGATTCAAGAAATCGCATGGAATAATGGTGATATTGATACTTTTATGGAAGGTTATTTAAAGTCTGAAGAGTTAGTCTTTTCTGGTAAATCAGGTCCAGTTTATGGGTGGGATAATACAAAAAAAAGATATCATATTTCTTATCCAAATACCCAAGTAATGGGTGAATTAAAATTTACTGTAAAAAAAATACGAGCTGTTTCCTTAAACTCCGCTTTTCTAATTGGTGAGTATTATTTAAAAAGAACCACACAAGATAGTTTTGGTCATTTTACTTTATTATGGAAAAAAGTTAATAACAATTGGCTTATAATTAGCGACCACACTTCAGCTGTAAAATAAACATTGATTTAGCTTGTATAAAGTTTTAAAGTAGCATAATTTTATTGTCAATGAATCCACTAAGACAGACAGGTTTTTTATTCACTAATTTTAAAGCTAAATTTCAAACTCCTTTCGAAAAACTTTTTGAAATTTTCAAGGAATTAATTACTTATACATCTGGAGATTTTGACGAGGCAATCGATTGGTTAAAAGAACTTGATAAGGAGTATCTTCTAACAGATGAGAACTACACAATGGATGATTTTATTGACGACCTTTTAAATAAGGGTTATATAAAAAAAGAAATTGATCCGGAGGGTAAAGGAGAAGGAGTAGGCTTAACTGCCAAAACAGAAATGCTTTTACGTCAGCATGCATTAAAACAAATTTTCGGTAAAATGAAAAAGGCCGGTAATGGTAATCATACTACCAAACACCCTGGTTTAGGTTTACAAGATTCAGGAGATTTTAAAGCTTATGAGTTTGGAGATTCAATTGAAAAAATTGCTATTACTGAGAGTATTAAAAATGCTCAAATTAAAGGAGGTTTAGATGAGTTTAGGCTAACACAAGAGGATTTAGTTGTTAATGATCAGTTTCATCAGTCCCAAATGAGTACAGTTCTAATGATTGACATTAGTCACAGTATGATTTTATATGGTGAAGATCGAATAACTCCAGCTAAAAAGGTGGCTATGGCTTTGTCTGAGTTCATTACTACAAGGTATCCTAAAGACAAACTCGATATTATAGTTTTTGGAAATGACGCAAGGCCAATTTCTATTGATGAACTTCCTTATTTAAAAGTAGGACCTTATCATACAAATACAGTTGCTGGCTTAGAACTGGCTATGGATATTTTAAGAAGAAATAGAAAATCAAATAAACAAATCTTTATGATTACCGACGGCAAGCCCAGTTGTCTAAAGTTAAAAGATGGTAGTTATTATAAAAACAGTAATGGGCTTGATCCGCATATTGTAGATAAATGCTACAATATGGCTCAGTTGGCAAGAAG
>Ga0307995_1000345_pt1 | contig 32720 bp, 37 predicted proteins | sample EllFjometagen262_FD_203132 | JGI IMG/M metagenome (GOLD analysis project Ga0307995, IMG submission 203132) | Marine microbial communities from Ellis Fjord, Antarctic Ocean - #262 | ecosystem: Environmental > Aquatic > Marine > Unclassified | place: Southern Ocean | collected 2014-11-02 | reverse complement strand
ACGCCGACCTTTTGTGCATGAATTGCAGAACTAATTAACAACATACTTAATATGATTATTTTATAAATCTTCATAATAAAATTAGTCTGTTGCTAGAAAATTGCACTTTAATAAACAACCATTATAATAAAAAGTTATTTTATACCCCCTAAGTGAACTTTGGTGGTATGCTGCACAAGCCCAGATAAACCCTCACATTGACAATAAAAGAACCATAAGTGATTAAAGTAAAGCTATCATTTATATATAGACTCATCCATGAAGGGATACTTGTAGTTATATAATGCGTGGCTTTAGTGCTGACTTCAGTAATAACCAAGTCCGACGCACTTTGAACATTTACCACAGACATGGCATCCGTTGTTGAAGACTAGCCTGGCGTTAAATCTTGCAAAGTAACTTGCACTGTGGTATTTTTTTGGTGCACACCATCTGTTGCAGCAACTTGAACGTCAAAGACATTATCTGCCCCATTGTCACTCGGTTGCTCGTAGTCAAAACTAATAGTAGAGCACAACCAAGTAGAGTTGCAAATAGTAAAAAAATAGTAATCAAGCTCATTCACCACTCGATAACTTAAAGTGTTGTCATCAGTAAAATACAAACTTAAATTAACAATTTGAGTATTGACGTCATTATTTTCAATTAAAGTTTGGCTGGGAATGTTAGTACTAACAATATCAAGGTTGGTGTTGGGTGTTGGTGGTGTGGTTAGATTGGTGAGTAGGTTTGTACTCATACTAATAGCCACTGGCGTATCAAGATTAAGCTTGTTAGGGTCTTGAAAACCCGCTTTTCGAATATCAATTGCCAATTTTTGTAGCGTTAAGCGTGCGTCTTGTAATACTCCAGTTACTTTAACTTGGCTGGTAATAGTTGAATTAATGCTGTTATATACTGCAAGGCTACCCAATACTGAAATCGACATCACAGATAATGCCAAGAGAACTTCGATTAAAGTAAAGCCTTTTTGTTTATTGAGAAATTGCTTAATAACCAGGGACATTAAGCACCTTCGTTAACGTCACGTTACCTATGGTAACAATCACTTTTCTGTGGGCGTTATCCGAATCATAAACATCAATACTAACTTGAGCCAGCTCACCACTAGAAAGGTTAAGTTTGTCTATACCCTGAGTCGTCCACTTAGTAAACATTGTATTATCAAACGGCGCAACAAGCCAAACATCAACAGAGGCTAAGGTATCGGTTTTTAAGTTAATAACTTGGCTGGTATTGCCAAGAAACTTCCCATAAGTTTGAAAGCCAAAAATATATTCTCCATTGCTAAGAGAATGTGCAGAATCGACAGGAATAACATCGAGAAGTGAATTGCTAGAATTTCCTACTGAAATAAGGCGCAACACTTGACCACTGCTGTGTTTCACTAAATCACCAACAGTAATAAGACTTGTGCTGTTACATTGGTTGCCAACACATCTAATCTCAGGTTCACTGTTAATAATTACCGAGATAGTAGACTCTGGCAGACCTACCTCACTAAAAATATAACTGATATCTTGCATAATCATATTAGCGGTTTTGGCTTGGGCATCGTTCCGTGCAGAGCCATTGTGCTGTGATTGTAAAAAACCCATCTGTGAAGTTACGCCAACTATAGCAATGGATACAAGCATTAAACCCATCAGTACTTCAATAAGTGTAAAACCTTTTTGTACAAGATGACTCATAAAATCAAAATTCCTTCAAGGTTTTGTGGCGTGCCCCGTTCAATCAAACCTGTTGAATAAATAGTAAGCCAACGATCAATTGGGTTGTCGCCACTCAAGCTGTAATTAATCAAAATTGGGCCATTAACACCGCCGCCGCCAATGATACAAACTCCACTAGCGGTAATGTTGGTTGTACAATCTGTATCGGAAATACACTGATAAACATTGACGCTATGTGCGCCTTCAGCTATGTGTGTTTTGGCATTATTAATAACAGTCGCACCATCACAAGCTATATTAAAACTATTGCTATTGCTGTCTTTCACTTTAAACGAAGTGTTAGATACTTCAACCACGCGAGTTTTTCCAGAATTGGTGGCATCGTCCAGCTCTCTTTCTAATAATTGATAGGTAATTTCGTACTCTTCATTCAAAATAGATAATGCACTGCCTCCGCCAATTGAGGAAAGGACAAGACCAGACATAATGCCCACAATTGAAATCACTACCAACAATTCAATTAACGAAAAGCCTTTTTGCCGGCTAATCATTGTAAATTCCTTAACATTATGGTTGTATTTAATGGCTCACTCATACCACTAAATGTAAGCTCAATTTCAAGAGCTTTAGGGCTTGTTGCATTTGGTTTTAGAGTGAAGTTATAATTTGATAGATTTCTAGCAAAAGGCTCAGCGTTTATTGTTGAGTCTAGTGAACAGTTACTGATTTGTTTATTTCGCCACAAAGTTAAATTAGGGCTTACGCCCGTTGCAAAAAATCCTACTGTGTATCGTACACTATTATTACCAACTTCTTGATCGTAGCAATAAATCAAAGAGTCATTAGAGTTGGCAGTTCCAACAACAATAGGTGCGGCCAACACATTAAGCGAAATAGCTAAATTGACCAACCAGATTTTATTTAAAAGCTTCATCCTTTGGTTTATCAATAATTCCTTTTTGTACCAAATTTTCAATGGATTTTTCCATAGAAATCATGCCGTATTTAGCACCTGTTTGTAAGACGTTAGCAACTTGTGAAATTTTATTTTCACGAATTAAGTTGCGAATGGCTGTTACCCCCACCATCACTTCAAAAGAGGCGACTCTACCTTTTTTTCCAGCTTTTAATTTATGCAAGCGTTGCGTCATTACCAACTGTATTGCACTTGCAAATTGAATACGTATTTGGCCTTGTTGTTCAGCAGGAAATGCGTCAAGCACACGAGAAATAGTTGAAGCAGCGCCAGAAGTATGTAGTGTACCAAACACTAAGTGCCCTGTTTCGGCTGCGGTTAGCGCTAAAGAGATTGTTACTAAGTCACGCATCTCACCAACCAAAATAATGTCTGGATCCTCCCTAAGTGCACCTTTTAATGCACTAGAAAAACTATTGGTGTGAGGCCCAACCTCTCGTTGAGAGATAATTGATTTTTTATCAGCATGGACAAACTCAATTGGATCTTCAATGGTAATGATATTTTCCCCGCGCTCAGAATTTATCTTATCAATCATTGCGGCTAGTGAAGTTGATTTTCCCGAGCCAGTTTGGCCAGTAACCAAAACCAAGCCTGACTTTTGCTTAAGGATTTCATGCACAGATTGTGGCAAACCCAATACATCAATATTAGGAATATCGGTAATAATTAATCGAAAAACCAAACTCGGCCCTGCCAGACCATAAAAAGCATTGGTTCGAAAACGCTGGCCATCAATCACCACAGCAAAATCAAGATCGTGTTCTTTTTGCAAAGTTTCCCAATCTTGTTGAGAGAGTTCGGCTTGCAAAAAAGCTACAACCTCCTCTTCGGTTGTTATATCCTCATCAAAAGTAATAATATCGCCATCTGCGCGTACAGAAAGTGCCCGCCCAGAGCGGATATGAATATCTGATAAACGCAACTTTTCTGGGTATTGTCGCAACCTTTCCCGAATTCTTTCTGGCATACAGACTCCTTACTTATTATTGAATAGTTGCATCATACCAAAAAATAGAATTAATGTTAAAAGAGTGTTCAAATAAGGTATAAAGTATCCCTTAACTGAGTTTAGTAATTTATTTAAGTTGTTAACACGGTTTTTTTTTACAAATATTACAATTTTTTATATTATCAGGAGTTAAAAAAATGAAATTACAAACAATTAAACAAAAAGGTTTTTCACTAATTGAATTACTGGTTGTTGTTGCTATTATTGGCATTTTAGCCGCTGCAGGTGTTGTAGGTTATCAGAACTACACTGCTAACGCTCAACAGGCTGTCAATCAATCCAATCACGCTGCAGTCTTGCAGTTTGTTAGAACAATTGATCAAGTGGATGCTGCCGGTATTCCAAGTACAGAAGCGGCATTATGTACTGCTGGAGCCTCAATTACAGGTTGTGCTGCACAATTAGTTACTAAGTTATCTGGTGATGGCTTCACAGTTGCCGGTGCTGCTGCAGCCAATACAACAGTTATTACAGAAGCAACAAATGTGATTACGATTGCAACACCTAACGGTCTTGATGGCGTTGCTCAGTCTGCTACAGTTACATTTGCTCCATAAACCACTATTTAAAGTGTTAATTAAAACCGCCTTCGGGCGGTTTTTTTATCTCTCGTGATGAATAAAAGAAAATTTGTTCTCACTTTAATACTGTTAATATTAATAGGTTTGACGGCTTATTATTTATCTCAGTATGACCTTGGCAAGCTAAAAATACTTCTAACTCAAAATCAAATCAGTCCAATATTTTTCCTTATTTGGTTTGTTGTTGGCACGGTTGTTATGGTGCCTGGTTGGTTATTGCTCACCTCTGGTGGCTTGGCGTTTGGCGCTGTATTTGGTGTAATATATACCAGTATTGGCATGATGATAGGACCACCGATTGCATTTGTTATTGCACGCTATTTAGCTTTCGACTGGGTTGAAAAAATAACCCAAGAAAAACAACTAGACATCATTCATCAAACAAAGCATTCAGCATGGAAATATTTAGCTATTTCTAGGTTAATACCTGCCTTTCCGTACAACTTACTCAACTATGGTTTTGGTATTACCCGAATCAAATTTCTCACTTTTTGGCTACTGACTCCACTGTTTATGCTGCCAGTGAATATTGCGCTGTCCTATTTTGGCGCACAAGTGAGAGATTCTCTTATTAATGAAGGCGAGATTAAAAGTATGCTACTAGTCGCAAGCGGGGTTTTTATTTTTTTATTTGCAAGCGCGTTATACTACAAGCGCCTTAAAGATAAATTAACCAATAAAAGGGTTTTTAAAGGTTGAATTTGAGGTGTTATCTGCTTCACTTTCAGTGTCACTTTTTACAATGTTTTCTGGGGTAGTGGTTAAATCTGAATCTGACATACTAGAAAAAGGATTAAAACCCACCTCATCAGCATCCGGTTCATCTAATTCATCCAATTCTTGACCTACTGTTGTCGCATGACTCTCAATAGGCAAAATATTATCAAGATTAGCAAGTTCGAGAACACCCATAACTTCTACGGATACATTAACCAATTGGTAAGGAATATTATCTTTTTTGGTTTTTTGCAGTGCCTCAATCAAAACTGAGACGCCAGAAGAGTCTATATATTCCACAGCTGCCAAATCAATATTAATGGCTTGCCCCAGATTAACAATGGACAGCATCATATCTCTAGCAGTTGGGCTGTTATCAAGGTCTACCTCACCTGAAAGAAACAGGGTTTTTACATCGTTTTGGGTTTTTATCTCAAACATAGTGGTTAATTATACAATAGTGTTATCGTTTATATATCATTCTAAGGTGATTATTAAAGCTTGAAAGTTCACTCGAAATAAACTCATGCTTATCGACGATTTTATTTATTAAATTGAGCCCCAAGCCACCAATGCTCACTTCGGATATTTTCTTTGCGGGTTGCATAGAGCCAAGCGGCACGACCATACCTTGATCAAAAATGTCAATAATAAATTCATCTTCGTGGGACTTAACTTCTACCCTAATAACCTTGTCAGAATCACCCTCATAGGCGTAACGAATAACGTTTTGACAAGCCTCATCAATGGCTAATACAATGTAATTCACTTGTTGTTCATTGATCAAATCAGTAAAAAAATCTCTCGAAAATAAACGAATTTTTTTAAGGTTTTTTGTTTTAGCTGAAAGTTCAATAAACACAACTAATCCTCTTCTCTTTTAATCATAACCAGAGTTCTATCGTCATCTGCAGGCGTATCACCGCAAAATTGATTTAATGCCTTTTTTAACACCTTACTAAGAACTTGGCAACCATTTACTATTTCATTTTTAATGAGGTTGTTAAGTCGCTCATCACCAAACAACTCTCCTTTGGCATTTTTGGCTTCTGGTATGCCATCTGAGCAAACAATTAACGCATCTCCAGGTGCTAATATGGCTTTATTGAGTTGCGGGAAATCCACACCAGACAACACCCCCAAAGGTGGCGCTTTAGGATTGAGAGAGAAAATATTATTAGATGCTTTTTGATAATACAAAATAGGGCCTTGTCCAGCAGAATACAAACTCAATTCAAAAGTATTTTCATTCAAAATTCCCATAAAAAAGGTAACAAAACGGCCATTAATAGTGTCTTGATTCAACTGGTTGTTAACTTCAAACAAAGTTGCACTTGCATCGTTTCCAAGCCTCATTCCAGAACGAATCATGGAGCGAATCATCACCGCGTGTAATGAGGCCGAAATGCCGTGTCCAGTTGCATCGCCGAGGCTAAAAATCAATTGTTTATTTAAGGTAAAAAAGTCAAAAGTATCACCGCCTGTATCGTCCGCAGGAATACTCCAACCATCGGCATCTAGGCCGTTAAATTTTGGAATAATTTTCGGCCAAGTCGCAGCTTGCACTTCACTGGCAAGACGCAATTCTGACATCGATTCGATTAATTTTTTTTCATTAATATAATGTTTATAAGCAGACTGAATAGGGAATAAAACAAGTATCGAAACAACGATATAGATTGGATCAAAAAGTAATTCAAAATAAGTAAAAGCCACCAAACCCAGTGCGTACAAACTAACAGTCATGACAGCTGAAACAGTAAATGCTGTTAATGGCTTAAATCTAACAACTGCGAAAAACACACCTAATAGAGACAAAATCATAATGAATCTCTCAAAGCCTGTTATCCAGTCTGGACGCTCAATAGAAATACCTTGTAATATTTGTTCAAGCAATTGAACGTGTATTGAATAACCAGCAATTCCAGAAGAGAGTGGTGTTGTTACAATATCTTTTAACCCTAATGCAGAACTACCAACAATGATAATCGCCCCCTCTAAGTCTGAATAATCTCCTTGCTTATTAAGTAGTTTATTTGCAGAAATAGGTTGTCGAATTTGTTTAGAATAATGCAATCGAACCGAGCCATCTTGATGTGATTTAACAACAAAATTACCAACTTTCACACTGTTGACGCCTTCGTTTTGTGCCTTCACCTGAATTGTTCTCGCCCCTTGAAGTACTCTTAATAATTCTAAGGAAAACGAAGGATAAGTGTTGTAGCCATCTTCTGTTTTGATAGAGAGAACTAATGGCACACTTCTTAGTATTCCATCAATATCAAGTGCCATATTAAGCGCACCATTGCCTGCTGCAACACGCTGGAATGCATCAAGCGCATGAACACTTGAAGCATACCTAGGAATTATATTTTTTCCAAGTGAGCCGATATTAGCAACAGAATGCTTGCTAAGAGGTTCATTTAGAGGACCATCGTAAAGGGCTGCAAATCCCAATACAAGTGGGATATTAGCTGTCTTTTGTGAAAAAATATCATCTTCACTAAAACGATCTTCCTCTGAAAGCAAAACATCTAAACCAATAACGGCCGGATTAAATTGATTGATCTCTGTCAAAAGATGCGCCAACCGCCCTCTTGGCCACGGCCATTGCCCTTCTGAAGCAAGGGTTGCCTCGTCCACATCAACCACGTAAATTGGAAAGTCAGCCGACTCTCGCGGTGATATTTGCTGGTAAGAATCAAAAACAATGAGCTGTAGTCTTTCAACAAGTTGTGGTTTGAACAAACTCAACATCACCACAAACACAGAAACACCTATCGCTATATAGGCTTGTTTTTTTACAATAAAAGGAACAATTTTAATCAATTGTAAATTACAGGTTTCATATTAATCCCTCTATTCGGGTATCTAGAAAAAACAACTATTGAGTATAGAGCAAGAGACAAACTTCATTAGACCATTATTAATTTAAGTTCGTACAACAAGACCGCAAGAATAATAGCAGGCCCAAATGCAAAGTAAGGGTTTTTATTTCCGCTTCTTTTGACTTCAAATAAGTAAATGGCAATTCCAAATATTGAGGCAATAATCATGATAAATGGAATGGCTTGCCAGCCAAAAAATGCACCCATAGCACCCATCAATTTTGCATCGCCCATACCCATACCATCAAAGCCTCTTAATAACTTAAACGAATAAATGGGAATCGATAAAAACAGATAGCCAGCTAAGGCGCCAATAATAGCCATACTGGGTGAAACCATAGAAAAATTAAGTGCAGAAAGCAACAATGCAATCCACAGAAGAGGATAAGTAGTTGTATCTAATAATAAATGATGTTTGAAGTCTATCGCCACTATAGGGTAAACGGAAAATAATAAAACTGTCACAACAACAAAATCAATACTCCAGCCAAAAATAAAGTAGTTTAAAACAGGGATAATACCGTACGCAAGTTCAACCAATGGATAATGAATTGATATGGATTTATGGCACTGAGTACATTCACGCTTGGACAACAAATAACCGATGACTGGTAATAAATACTTCCAATGAATAGCTGAATTGCAATGAGGACAAAAAGAATTTGGCTTACTCAAAGTGTGAGGATAGTCCTCCTCAAGCAGCATTTTTGGTGCACGATATACGTACACATTCATAAAGCTACCAATTGATACTCCGACCAGAAACAATACAAAAACACACAGCCAATACACTGCCAAACTATCCATTTTTCCGCCTTATGTGCAAAAACAAAGTAGACGAGCCTTAACAACAAGTGCGGCTCATTTTACAAGTAATTGATAATACACTCAAACTCAGTATTTTTTCCTAAGTTTGTAGCTTATTACCAATCAAAACTCACTAATTTCAACTAGTTTAAAACGTTAAGAATGACTTAAGGCTAGCTATTATTGTTTACTACTCAAAAGACTTAACTCAGACTTAAATTCAAAAACTTTTAAGAGTATCTAATCTTAGTACAGCTCATATAAAACTAACGACTCGATTACTGTTTGATAACCACCCCCCCGGTACTTATCTACTAACTATCTTTAATATATTGACACATAATTACAGTGACACCAGGATTATCAGCAACCGGGTTATATCTTGGACCCTAATGCTAATAATCCTTACATAAGTTGAGCTAGTGTTTTATAACAAGCGTATATAACCTATCTGTATAAGTTTAGGAGATCGAGAGAGCTCTTTTAATGCTTGTTAAGTTTCTAGTTGAAGAAAGTGAGGGGGTAGGTTGGTTAAGAGTAACGAACCTTTTCAGGGAGATAGAGGTTGAGTAAAAAGCTAGGAGCTTTTTCTTACAAAAACCCCTGTTTCAGCCACTTAGGAATTTCACAATAGATAAACTTCCCCCGATTGCATAGTTTCGCTATTTCCATTTGTATATTTTTTTCATATCAGCAACTGACCTTTTGATGATTTGCTTCAATACCATTACATCGACATTTTCCAATTTGTTAATGTAAATGCACGACACGCTTGTCTTGTGCTTGCCGAGCCTGCTCAGTAATTCTTGATAGTTTGAGAAACCTGGCATTATATATACTGTCATACTTTGTTTTCGCGGAGAAAACCCAGTCAAAGGCCAATCTCCCTCTTGGCTGCTTCGCTCGGACTTGTAATGATACTCGCCAAAACCCACGATGCTATCGCCCCAAAGCGTTGGCGACATTTTAGTGGCCTGTTTGAAAATCTCTAGCAACTCAATGCCATCTTTACGGCGTTGTTCGTTCTCTACTGATTTTAGAAAAGCTGGAACACTCGCACTGGTTTTCTTTGTCTTTAACTCTGCCACCTTATAACTCCAAAATTCGAGCTTAAACTGAAGCTGCCCTATAACTCCTTACCCTTAATAGCTGGTTATGCGCCTGTTAGCGACCATACAGCAAACTCATTACCGCTAGGCTCAATAAAATGAAAACGACGGCCGCCAGGGAATGAAAAAATTGGTGTAGATATTTTTCCTCCAACACGCTCAACAATGGACTGTGTATTCTCGAGGTCTTCACTGAGCAAGACAAGTAACGCCGCGCCCTTACTTGAAATAGAGGTTAAATCAGATTTGTAAAATCCACCACTTAACCCTTGATCACTAAAAGATGAATAATCAGGTCCAAAATCTTCGAATGTCCAATCGAACGCATTTTCGAAAAATTGCTTTGTTGCCGGAATATTTGTTGCTGGAAATTCAACATAGTTTAATTTTAGATTTGACGGCATAACTATAGGACTCCTTGGTGCATAACTATTTATTATTCCCCATTATTGTAACTGTATCCTGGATATTAGGATTAGATTGTAATTTATTCAACATTTTTCTTTGACCCCCTGATTTTCTAATACTTAACCAAGAGTAATGAGCCTCCCCAGAGCATTCATATCTTGGAACTCAAATACCTTCCAACACTCTATTAATAAGACGTGACTTATGTTCTATACATAGCTGTATATAACGCTTAGTAGCATGTATAAGTAAGTTATATTGTCAACTGTGTACCCAGTGTGTACCCGTTATTTTTCAATCAGACATAAAAAAGGCCTACAATCAATGTAGGCCTTTATTTAATTGGCTCCCCGACCTGGGCTCGAACCAGGGACACACGGATTAACAGTCCGTTGCTCTACCAACTGAGCTATCAGGGAATAGCGTGAGATTATAACGAGCTATGAATTTTGAGTCAATCAAATCTTTGCTTTTATAGCCACATCTGGGCTATTTATTTTTAAACTTATTTTAGTGACTCCTTTAGAGCTTCTCCAAACTCAGAGCAAGATAGTAAGGTAGCTCCATCTATAAGTCTCTCTAGGTCATATGTAACGGTTCTCTTTTGAATTGTTATTGACATTGCATGAAGAATTAAATCAGCTGCTTCTGTCCAACCCATATGCCTAAGCATCATCTCAGCAGACAGAATTAAAGAGCCAGGATTAACTTTATCTTGGCCCGCATATTTAGGCGCAGTTCCATGTGTTGCTTCAAATACAGAAATATCATCAGAAAGGTTCGCTCCAGGCGCTATACCAATGCCCCCTACTTGTGCCGCTAAAGCATCAGATATATAGTCTCCATTAAGATTTAACGTTGCAATAACTGAATACTCATCGGGCCTTAAAAGAATTTGCTGGAGGAACGCGTCAGCAATAGAGTCTTTAATAATAATTTCTTTACCCGTATTTGGATTAGTAAAACTACACCATGGACCCCCGTCAATTTCTTTTGCGCCAAACTCATCCTTAGCTAACTGGTATGCGCAATCCCTAAAAAGCCCTTCTGTAAACTTCATTATATTGCCTTTATGAACAATTGTCACAGAAGGCTTATCATTATCAATCGCGTACTGAATAGCAGCTCTCACAAGCCTTGAGGTGCCTTCTATTGAAACTGGCTTAATACCAATACCAGAAGTCTCAGGAAAACGAATTTTGGTTGCGCCCATTTCTTTTTGGAGGAACTCTATAACCTTTTTTACTTCCTTAGAGCCTTGAGGAAATTCAATACCCGCATAGATGTCCTCAGAATTTTCTCTAAAGATAACCATATCAATCTTTTCTGGCGCCTTTACTGGTGAAGGTGTCCCTTCAAAATACTGAACAGGACGAAGACAAATATAGAGATCTAAAATCTGCCTGATAGCAACATTAAGCGACCTCATGCCGCCGCCTACTGGGGTAGTCAATGGACCTTTAATATTAACCACAAATTCTTTGATTGCGTCCACTGTCTCATCTGGCAAGTACTCGCCATAGATACCATCGGCTTTTTCACCTGCAAAAACCTCCATCCACTGTATTTCCCTTTTACCGTTATATGCTTTTTTTACTACCGCATTAACGACATCTAGCATTACAGGAGTTATGTCAACGCCAATACCGTCACCCTCTATATAGGTAACGATTGGTTTATTAGGAACAACTAGCACATTATTCTTTATTGTGATTGGCTCTCCAGTTGTTGGAACTATGATGTTCTTATAAGTCATTGTAATTTATTTTGTTTAGAATTTTAGACGCATTATTATACCGTCTTCTTTTTGGTTAGTTTGTTTTGAGTTATTCATATAGTAATTTTTTCTGAGCGAAATCTTCTCAAATCCATATTTCAAGTAAAAAGAAATAGCGGACTGGTTGCTCTCTCGTACTTCTAATATAAGCACTTTAATCTTTCTATTTTTAAGCTCTTCAATAAGGCAATTCAACAGTTTTTTGCCATATCCTTTTCTTTGGTATTCCTTACTAATACTTATATTTAGAATATCAGCAGAATCATCAGCTGGCATAGCCATCAAAAACCCAAGAATTTGATTATCAATACTCATCGAGTAGCATAAATTAGTTGGGTTTAGAATGCTCTCAACAAGCTGATTTTTGGACCAAGGGTTCTGAGAATTTTGATGTTCTATAAAGACAATAGAATCAATATCATCATAACTAAGTTTGCTATAAGAAATACTGATAGGCTTTATTATCGGTTTCGTTTCTATAGAAATAACCCAACTCATCAAACCTAGCTTCCAGCTCCTTTACGTCCTCGACCTGAAGCCCGATTAAAACCCTCCCAAAGTCTGCACCATGATTACGATAATGAAAAAGTGATATATTCCATTTTGTCTTAACTTTTTTAAGAAAATTTAAAAGCGCGCCAGGACGCTCTGGAAATTCAAATCTATATATAACTTCATTCTCTGCGTTGGCATGGCCACCTACCATATATCGAATATGGGTCTTTGCCAACGAGTTGTCACTCATATCAATAACCTCAAAAGAATCTCCAAGTCTTTTAATGAGCGCTTGCTTTTCAGATTCGCCATCAGTCAATTTCACGCCTACAAAAATATGCGCATCTTTCTTTGCAGAATATCGATAATTAAACTCAGTCACTGCACTATTGTCCAATAGCTCACAGAATTTCAAAAAACTTCCAGGCTCTTCTGGGATTGTAACTGCAACTATAGCCTCATTGAGCTCTCCTAGGTCTGCTCTTTCAGCAATATACCGAAGTCTATCAAAGTTGACATTAGCACCAGATACAATTGTAACAATATTTTTATTTTTGAGATTATGCTCTAAGATATATTTTTTTACGCCTGCAGTTGCAAGCGCTCCAGCTGGCTCTGAAACTGAACGAACATCCTCATAGATATCCTTAATGGCCGCACACATTTCATCATTACTTACTAAAATGACGTCGTCAACACACTTTTTTGCAATTTCAAATGGAAGCTCTCCAATTTGTTTAACTGCAACACCATCTGCAAACCGCCCAACATCATCAAGCACAACTCGTTCATTCGCTTCCAATGCTTTAAAAAGAGTAGGTGAGTCTACAGGCTCCACACCAATAACCTTAATATGAGGCGCATAATGATTAATATAGCTAGCAATGCCTGAGATAAGCCCTCCACCACCAACAGGAGCAAAAACAAAGTCTATTTGATCAAGCTGAGCTAAAATTTCTTTGGCAACAGTTGCTTGACCTGCAATAACATCAAAATCGTCGTAGGGACTAATGAAGCATAAATCTTGTTCAGACACTAACTTTTTGGCATGAATAAAAGCGTCATCATAGACATCTCCATGAAGAATAACTTTAGCACCCAAATCTCTAACCGCTTGAACTTTTATATTAGGCGTGCTTGTTGGCATAACAATAGTTGCCTTTATATTTAGTTTGCTAGCTCCAAGAGCAACACCTTGAGCATGATTTCCAGCAGATGATGCAATCACACCTTTACTTTTTTGACTGTCGCTCATCGTACTCATTTTTTGATAGGCACCTCTTAATTTAAAAGAATGAATAATTTGATCATCCTCTCGCTTAAGATAAATTTGATTTTTAAAACGCTTGCTTAATTGAACCGCTATTGATAAAGGGGAAACCTTAGCAACATCATAGACATTAGAGTTATCTGCCAAGCTAACTATTGAATTCATAAAGCTCCTAAATATAATTGACCCTTTAATGGGTATTCATTCTCAATTTAATGCATTAAATTAATAGTCTATCAATCGTTATAAATACCACTTTGATCAAAGAATATACCTTTAAATTTTAGTGTAATAGTATACTCGCTATAGGGTTTTTAGATACACTGGTCTAGCAAAATAGTAACTTATAAAATTAATTAAATTCCTAATAGGACACTTTAAGTTGCCCCTGATATTGATGAAAACCTAAGAACATCAGCTCATTAAGTCATAGCCAATAAATTTAAATAGGTCAATTTGAAAAAAATGATTGCTATTTTAAGAAATTTTTGGTAAAAACTACATTTTTTTATAAACTTACTTAAATGACTTCAGAACCAAACTTTGATGAAATTCCTGCCTACATTCCAAAAAAGAGTGAAGACTTTATGTCATCCGGTCAGCTTGAACACTTTATCCACAAGCTTAATGTCTGGAGAGAGCAGTTAGTTTACGAAGCTGAGACCACCATTAATCATATTCAAGAAGACTCTGCTCCAGTTGCTGACATTAATGACAGAGCAACCATTGAAGAAGAGTTTGCATTAGAGCTAAGAACAAGAGATCGTGAAAGAAAACTTATCAATAAAATTGATAAGACACTTCATTTGATAGAAACTGGAGACTATGGATACTGCAAAACTTGTGGTATCGAAATTGCTCTTAATCGTTTAGAGGCTCGTCCAACTGCCGATCAATGCATTGATTGCAAGACAGTGGAAGAAAGAAAAGAGATTTAATAAATCTTTAGAAGTGTTGATATGATTCGCCTTGGCCATCATAGCCTTTTATTTCTAGTTCCTTTGAATCACTAATAACGCCTATTTTTGTAATTTTAATTTTACAAAATTCAGCTATATTTATTATTTCTGAATTAAAATTTTCAGGTGCGGTAAAACATAATTCATAGTCATCGCCTCCACAAAGCGGCAAGCTCCAATCATCATTTTCTTTGATATGTTTAATCATTGATTGACTTAAAGGGATATCCTTAATATCAATCATTGCACCAACTTCTGATGCCTTGATGATATGAGATAGATCTTGCTTAAGCCCATCAGATATATCGATACATGAACTCGCTAAACCCTTCAGAGCTGAACCTAGCTCAAGTCTTGGTATTGGCCTATTGAGCTTTATCAGTTCAGCTTTATGAGGCTTTTGACCTTCATTAATTTTCTTAAGGCAGAGCGCAGCATCGCCTATTTCACCTGAAACATATATATTGTCACCATTTCTAGCGCCTGATCTCTTAATCGCCTTTGATTTTTCAACAACTCCCATCATAGTTATAGTTATATTAAGAGGGCCTCTAGTGGTGTCACCTCCAATTAAGCTAACATGGTATTTCTCAGATGTTTCTTTAAGAGACTCAGAAAACTGCTCCAACCAAATCTCATCTAATATTGGAAGCGTTATTGCAAGAGTGAAATATTTTGCCGTTGCGCCCATTGCAGCGATATCACTTAAATTAACGGCTAATGATTTATAAGCAATATCTTCTGGGGAGTCGTCTTTAAAAAAGTGGACACCCTCTGAAAGTGTGTCTGTCGAAGTAACTAGTTGATAGCCAGAATCAAGATTAAAAATAGCGGCGTCATCGCCAGCCCCTAATTCAATACTGGAGTCACTTAATGGCCAATTAAAGTAATTTTGTATTAATTCAAACTCATTCATATCTTTAATTACTTAAGGCCTTTAAGTGGGCTTTAATGGATTCTGCGAGCGCTTTAAGATCATAACCACCCTCAAGAAAAGAAATGACCCTGCCATTGCTGTGTTTCAGCGCAATCTCAACAATACTTTGTGTTATTGTGAAATAGTCTTCAGACTCTAAGTTAATTCCAGCTAAAGGGTCTCTTTTGTGGGCATCAAAGCCAGCAGAAATGATAATTACTTCCGGCTTAAACAAGTCAACATTTTTTAGAATTTTAGTTGAAAATATTTCCATAAATTCGTCTCTAGTTACTTTAGATGATATCGGCGCATTAAATATATTACCGACCCCAGTCTCGGCCTCCAGGCCAGTTCCAGGAAATAAAGGGTGCTGATGTATTGAACCATAAAGGACACTCTTGTCGGAATAAAAAATTTCTTGGGTTCCATTGCCATGGTGCACATCAAAATCAATAATGGCTACTTTTTTAAGATTAAATTTATTTTGCAAATACCTAGCAGCAACAGCTGCATTATTTATAAAACAGAAGCCATTCGCTCTGGTTGTTTCTGCGTGGTGGCCTGGCGGACGTACTGCACAAAACAACCTTTTTGTTAGCCCACTCATCAACTCATTTGCGGATTCGATTCCTGCTCCGCATGCTCTCAATATTGCCTCCTTACTTTGAGAGCAAAGAACAGTATCGGCATAAGGCTCTTTCTCAACACCAACCAACCCAGAGCTTGGAACCATTGAAAAAAGTTTATCTAAATAGGACTGTGGGTGAACAAGATTTATAGTATTAAAGTCAGCTAATGGCGCCTCTTTGAGGGTGATATTAAGCTCATTAATACTTTTAATTGAATCAAGAACTACTTCTAATCGCTCTTGTCTCTCAGGGTGGCCTTCACCATTATCTTTTGCAATGCAGTCTGAATGAGAGAAAACCGTTATATCTTCCATTGGAAAGTTACATATATGCGTTTTCTTTGTGAGAATGATCCGTTGCATCAAGAACGGCAGATATTTCTGGGTATAGCCCTATAAGTTGCTTTTCTACTCCATCTTTAAGGGTCATATTTACTGAACTACAACCTTGGCAACCGCCACCAAAGTTTAAAACTACTTCTTTTTTCTCAGTTATTTCAACAAGGTCAACAAAGCCGCCGTGTGATGCTAAGCTTGGGTTAACCTCTGTCACAATAGTAAAAAGAATTTTTTCTTCAAGAGGGGCGTCATCTTTAGGCGCCTCACCTTTGGCATTAGGGGCAGTGATGGTAAGTTTTTTGTTCGTGCCATCTAGCTTTAATGCAACATGTGAATCGCTTAAAAATTGATTATTAGATTCATCAATAAAAGCGCTAAAACCCACAAAAGGAAATTCGTTATAGCTATCAGGGAGATCGCTCTTAATACAAAAGTTAAATGTCACCGTTGCAACCGGAGTACCCGCCTTTTCAACGTCAACTTTTAAGCCAAGATCTTTCTCATCTTGTTGCTCAAATAGATCAGCAACATAAACTTCTGCTTCTTCAGTAATACTAAACATTTAATCTCCTAAAGACAATATTATCAATTAAGCGAGTGTCGCCTAACCTTATAGCTGATATTATAATAATTTCTGCAGTGTTTGTTGCGATTTGTGTAAGGTTATTTGCATTTAGAACTTCAAGATACTCAACTTCAAAGTCAACACTTAGTTTAGATAAAGCATCTTGCCTAACAAATTTAATTAATTTACCTTGCTCTATAGCAGTCTTTGCCTTGCTAAGTTGCCTATAAAAAAGTGACGCTTTTTTACGATTTTCAATACTTAGGTGCTGATTTCTAGTACTCATTGCTAAGCCATCAACTTCTCTTTGAGTTGCAACCGACTCTATAGATACACTTAAATCAAGATTTTGAACTAGAGACTTAATAATTAAAAGCTGCTGATAATCCTTTTCACCAAAAACTGAATAATCGGGCATAACAATATCAAACAATCGTTTTATGACTTGAGCTACCCCATTAAAGTGAAATGGTCGAAAAGCACCGCAGAGTATTTTCCCCATTTCGCCCACCTCGTAATTTAACAAGGTTCCATCCGGATAAATTTCATTTTTAGAGGGAATAAACAAGATATCTACGCTTCTAGTATCTAAAAGAGCTTTGTCATTAGTAAAATTTTTAGGGTAAGACTCAAAGTCCTCGCCTTTAGAAAACTGAGTTGGATTGACAAAGATACTAACAACAACTATATCTGCCAACGCCCGGGCCTTTTCAACTAGCATTAGATGGCCATCATGAAGCCCTCCCATGGTGGGGACTAGTGCAACTTTTTTATTATTATTTTTACAGTTATCTAAAAAAAACTGAAGATCAACAGTCCTCTCAAAAACTTTCATTAATAACTCTCACTTTGGGCAGGAAAATTTCCTTTTTTAACCTCCGAAACAAAAGCTTTTACTGCTGCAGTAATGGTGTTTTCTGTATTCAAAAAATTACGAACAAACCTTGGCTGCTTGCCAAGAGAAATACCTAGCATATCGTAACTAACTAGGACCTGTCCATCACATTCTTTACCAGCCCCAATTCCAATTGTTGGTATTTTAATCGTATTAGTTATTGACTTCGCTAAGTCGCTTGGAACGCACTCAAGAACTAAAATGCTTACGCCTAAGGAATCTAGTAACTTTGCATTATCTAGGATTGTTTGAGCTGAATCCTCATCTCGACCCTGAACCTTATAGCCACTTGAATCAACAACTAGTTGTGGCTGTAAACCTAGATGACCACAGACATTGATACCATCGGAGACTAGGGCTTTAATAACCCCTATATTTTCGCTTCCTCCCTCAATCTTAACCATATTCGCGCCATTATTGATTAATTCTTTAGCGTTGGCTAAAGCAGTTTTAGAATTTTCATAGCTATGAAAAGGCATATCCGCTATAACTAAGGCTTGCTTGCAAGCTTTAGCTACAATTTCAGTATGGTAAATCATGTCTTTCATGGATACAGATCGCGTGTTTTCAGCGCCCTTAATAACCATTCCAAGAGAGTCACCAATTAAAACGATATCAACACCTGCAGTATCTATGAGTTTGGCCATTGAGGCATCATATGCTGTGAGGCAAGTAATTTTTTGACCATTTTCTTTAAATATATTTAACTCAGAATATTTCATAGTTTTTTGACATCTAGCTTATTAATTCTATCCAATAAAAGTTTTATTGGTCCTAACAAAGGAACCTTTATTTCAGGTTCTATCTCAAATAAAGGTACTAAAACAAAGGCTCTATTTATTGCCTCAGGATGAGGAATAGACAATCTTTTATTCAAAATAATCTGCCCTCCATAAAGAAGTATATCTAAATCAATCGTCCTTGAACCCCATTTTACCTCTCTAACTCGTTGCTGACTCTCTTCAATTTCTTGACAAAGGTCTAATAAATCAAGAGCGCTTAGTTTAGTTTCAATCTTACATACTGCATTAATATAGTTTGGTCCAGGAATATCCAAAAGAGGTTTGGACTCATACAAGCTTGAGGAGGTCATAAGCTCAATTTCATTATTGTCATTCAGAGCAGAAAGTGCTCTTTTAATTTGTTCTTTTGGATCCTTTAAGTTTGAACCTAAACCAATATAAGCTAACAATGAACGAGTGTTCCTATATGCTCACCTTGGTATATTCTTGTTAAAACTTTATCTTCTCGGCCCCAAGCTATATTTGAAAATGTTTTAGATTTTGCGGCTTGCTTTGCAGCCATAACTTTTGAATGCATTCCTCCAGATCCTAAAGCACCTCCAGTTTTTCCAGCTACTCGCTCTAACCTTTCGTCATCAAAATGAATTTCTTTTATTAAACTAGCATTTTTATTTTTACGAGGATCATCATCAAAAACTCCATGCTGGTCTGTCAATATAATCAATCTTTCTGCGACCAAAAGGTTTGCTACAAGAGCTGCTAAAGTATCATTATCACCAAACCTTATCTCTTCGGTTGCAACTGTATCATTTTCATTAATTACTGGCACTACGCCAAACTTAAGCAAGTTATCTAAAGTTGCTGAGATATTTTCGAAATGCTTAGTATTGATAAGGTTATCTTGCGTCAAAAGTACCTGGGCTGTCTGAACATTATGCTTAGCAAATAGATACTCATAAGCCTGAACTAGTCCCATTTGCCCAACTGCAGCAGCCGCCTGAAGCTTGTGAATATCGCTTGGTTTATCCTTCCAACCAAGTCTTTTCATACCTTCAACAATTGAGCCACTTGATACTAAAACAATATCAATATTATGAGATTGCAGTTCTACAATCTGCTCAACCCACTCAGAGATTAAATCTTTATCAATCCCTTTGCCATCATTGGTTAAGAGGGCAGATCCAATCTTCACTATCCAACACTTATTCTTCTTCATCTTTTTCTTCAATAAGGTCATACAAACCAAAAACCAAGGGCTTACAGCCCATACCATTTAATGCAGATATGTTAAACGCCTCACCTTTATATTTAACTTTTTTAAGAAAATCTTTAATCACCTTGTCTCTTTTATCTTCTTGAATAAGGTCAATTTTATTAATAGCAACTAATCTGGGCTTATCAAAAAGCTCGTCATCAAATTTTTTTAATTCAGACTCAATAGTTAAATAGTTAGTAGCAGGATCTGAACCGTCAGCTGGCAAGATATCAATCACATGAAGAAGTGCTTTTGCTCTTGAAAGGTGCTTAAGAAATTCAAACCCTAGGCCAACGCCTTCACTTGCTTTTTCAAGCAAACCAGGTATGTCAGCCATTACAAAGTGATTATTGCCAGCCTTTACGACACCAAGATTTGGATGAAGGGTTGTAAAAGGATAATCAGCAACCTTAGGACGTGCGCCAGAGATTTGTCTGATTAGGCTCGATTTTCCAGCATTTGGCATACCCAAAAGTCCAACATCTGCCATTACATTGAGTTCTAACCCAATCTCTCTAACCTCTCCAGGCGTTCCGGGTGAGGTTTGCCTAGGTGCACGATTAATTGAAGATTTGAATCGAGCGTTACCTAGCCCATGAAAGCCACCTTTTGCAACCAAAAGATTTTGTTCGTGTAATGTAATTTCACCTATCACCTCGTCAGTTGAAAGATCTATTATTTTGGTTCCAAGAGGGACTTCAACATATAAATCTATGGCAGACTTACCTCTTCGATCACTTCCCTCTCCAGGCAATCCATTTTTGGCTCTATATAACCGGTTATAACGAAATTCACTTAATGTATTAAGTCCTTCTTGACCTCGAAAAAAGATGCTACCACCGTCACCGCCGTCACCGCCATCTGGCCCTCCGTCTGGAATATATTTTTCACGGCGAAAGCTAAGGCAGCCTCTACCGCCCTTTCCAGCTTCGACCATCACACTTGCAGAATCAACAAATCTCATAATTTTTATGGTTAATAATTAAATTAATAGCTAAGACCAAAAAAAAATGGATCAATCTAAAACAAAATAGATGCAATAGAAGTTAAATGATAAAGCTATAATATCAGTCAATTATTATACCTTTTTTCTTATCAAAAGCCCTCTTCAAGATAAGCAATAGTATTCAAGTTAAATTATTTAATCATCAACTTTAGCTTGCTGTTATTTATGATAAATAAAAGTTCAATTAAACAAAATATAACTAAGCAGTTAAATGAATAGATTTATGTACACATCTTTAATGATTTTAAGCTTGCCATTTGCTCTTTTAAGGATTCTATTAAAAGACACTTCAAGCTCATCTTGGAAGCGTAAGCTAAAAAATCAACTAGGCTATGTGTCCAAAACCTCAGGTAAGGTAATTTGGTTTCATTGTGTATCTGTTGGAGAATTTAATGCGGCCAAGCCTTTAATTGACAAGATATTCATTAAATTTCCTCTCCACCAAATTGTTATCACAACGACAACTATTACGGGCTCTGAAGCCGTTGAAACTTACTATAAACAACGAGTCATTCATTGTTTTTTCCCTTTTGATATACCCTTCGTAATCAATTCATTTGTAAAAAAAATTAAACCGGTTATTTGCATCCTTTTAGAAACCGAAATTTGGCCAAATTTAATCACTAAACTTAAAAATAAAAATATTCCAGTCATTCTCGTCAATGCCAGATTATCAGATAGGTCTTTCAAAAAATATAATAAATTCTCACCTAAACTGGTTGGCTCTTCTCTAAATGGCTTGAGCTTAATATGTTCTCAAAATGAAAGCTCATCAAAACGCTTCGTCTCACTTGGCGCTAGCAATGAAAACATTATTATTACTGGAAGTTTAAAGTTTGATTCTAATGAGCCCAACAATCTAGAAACTATTCAAACATTAAAAAATATCACAGGAAATCGAAATATTGTTGTTTTTGCAAGCACAAGGGAAGGTGAAGAATTACAAATAATTAAAAGCTATCTTGCCCTAAAAAGCAAATTTAACGCACTTCTTTTAATCGTTCCGAGGCACCCAGAAAGATTTAATGAGGTTTTTAATATAGCTAATGAAAATGGTCTCAACGTTAAAAGAAGATCATTGGGCGATCAATGTAAAGCAGATACAGACATACTGATTGGAGATAGTATGGGAGAAATGATGTCTTACTATAGCATCAGTGATATAGCCTTTATAGGCGGAAGCCTTTCAAATAATGGCGGACAAAATATGCTAGAAGCAGCATCGCTATCTAAGCCCATTATTTTTGGCCCAAGCCTATTTAACTTTGAAGAAATTTCGAAGAAGCTTTTAGAAGATGGCTCTGCTATAAAGATTAAAAACGCTAATGAGCTAATGAAAACTATTTCTGAGCTACTTCTAGATGAAGAAAAGAGAAAACTAATTGGGCAGAAAGCGAGAACTACTTTTGACAATAATCGCGGCGCAATAGTCAAAGTATTTGAAGCAATTGCACCGCACATTGAAGATATTTAAAATTAACTCTTTAGGCGCCTTCTTTCAAATAGATTTCACTGTCATTATCTAAAAACTCTTCAGATTTTTTATCCATTTCAATTTGAATTTCCTGAATTTTTTTAACTTCTTTGGCGTCTAATCCCTTGATGTCTTGAGAAATCTTCATGGAACAAAACTTAGGCCCGCACATAGAACAAAAGTGCGCCGTTTTTGCAGCTTGTTTTGGAAGAGTTTCATCATGAAAACTTCGAGCAGTATCAGGATCCAGGCCAAGGTTAAATTGATCTTCCCACCTAAACTCAAAGCGAGCTTTTGAAAGTGCATTGTCTCTGATTTGAGCTCCAGGATGACCCTTAGCCAGGTCAGCAGCATGCGCTGCAATTTTATAAGTAATAATTCCCGTCTTAACATCATCTTGATTCGGTAGTCCCAAGTGCTCTTTAGGAGTCACATAACAAAGCATTGCACAGCCATACCAACCTATTTGAGCAGCTCCAATAGCTGAGGTAATATGATCATAACCAGGAGCTATATCAGTTGTAAGTGGACCTAATGTATAAAAAGGGGCTTCTCCGCACTCTTCAAGTTGTTTTTCCATGTTGTCTTTAATCATATGCATTGGAACATGGCCAGGGCCTTCAATAAAGGTTTGGACGTCGTGCTTCCAAGCTATTTTTGTTAATTCACCTAATGTCTCAAGTTCACCAAACTGCGCAGCATCATTGGCATCTGCAATCGAGCCAGGTCTTAAGCCATCGCCTAAAGAGAAAGTCACGTCGTACGCCTTCATGATTTCACAAATATCTTCAAAGTGCGTATAAAGAAAACTCTCAGTATGATGAGCAAGACACCATTTGGCCATAATTGAGCCACCTCTTGATACTATCCCTGTAACTCTATTCATAGTCAACGGAACATATTTAAGTCGAACGCCTGCATGAATAGTAAAGTAGTCGACGCCTTGTTCTGCTTGCTCAATTAGAGTATCTCTAAAAACCTCCCAAGTTAAATCTTCAGCAACTCCCTTAACTTTTTCAAGAGCTTGGTAGATAGGAACAGTTCCAACAGGTACAGGCGAATTACGGATAATCCACTCACGGGTTTCATGTATATTTTTGCCAGTAGAAAGATCCATGATAGTGTCTGCACCCCATCGAACCCCCCAAACCATTTTTCCTACCTCTTCATCAATTGAAGATCCTAAGGCTGAATTACCAATATTTCCATTTATTTTTACTAGGAAATTTCTACCTACAATCATAGGCTCAGTTTCTGGATGATTAATATTGTTAGGGATTATTGCACGGCCCCTAGCAACCTCATCTCTAACAAACTCAGGGGTAATAATTTTAGGAGTTGCAGCTCCAAAGCTTTCGCCTTTGTGCTGCCCAACTTGGTCTTTATACTCCTGCCAAAGACAATTTTCTCTAATAGCAATGTATTCCATTTCAGGAGTAATGATGCCTTTCTTGGCGTAGTGCATCTGAGTAACATTTTTTCCTTTTTTTGCCTTTCTTGGTGCTTTTAAATGCTCAAATCGAAGCTCGTCAAGTTTTTTATTATTTAACCTTTCATTCGAAAATTTTGAGCTGACACCATCAAGAACTTCAGTATCATCGCGCTCTTCAATCCAACTAGAGCGGAGTGACTCAATTCCTTCTCTATAGCTAATCGTTTTACTGGGGTCTGTATATGGGCCAGAAGTATCATAAACGTGAATTGGATCATTTTTTTCAGCAAGGGAACCAATCGTATCAGTTAGTTTAATTTGTCTCATTGGGACCCTAATATCTTCACGCGATCCTTTGACATAAATTTTAGTTGAATTAGGAAAAGGCTTAATAAATGCCTCATTAATGCTTGATAGACTAGTAAGTGTTTCGGATGATTGCTTCATTATTGTATAATTTAGTTAATGTTACTTGAGGAAAGAAAATGTCCATTTTAACTCATCGACCAAGAAGAATGAGGAAACACGAATTTAATCGTTCATTAATTCGTGAAAACACTTTAACTGTAAGCGACCTTATTTATCCCTTATTTATTATTGAGGGTAAAAACAAAAAACAAAAAATTGATTCAATGCCTGGAATTGAAAGACTTAGTATTGATCAATTATTAATCGAAGCCAAGGAAATTGTTGATTTAAAAATTCAAGCAATTGCTTTATTTCCGGTAATCTCTCCCGATAAGAAAACACTAGAAGCTGAAGAATCTTACAACCCTGATGGACTTGTTCAAAGGGCAGTAAGAGAACTTAAAAGAAGCTTTCCAGAACTTGCAGTTATTACAGATGTTGCCCTCGATCCGTATACAAGTCATGGACTAGACGGCGTTATTGATAGTGATGGATATGTCCTAAATGACGAAACAGTTAATATTCTAATTAAACAGTCCTTATCTCATGCCCATGCAGGTGCAGATATTGTCGCCCCCTCTGACATGATGGATGGCAGGATTGGAGCCATACGCCATGCTCTTGAGGAGCAGGGCTTTATTCACACAAATATACTTGCTTACTCCGCCAAATATGCTTCATCTTTTTATGGGCCTTTTAGAGATGCCGTAGGATCTGCTGGAAACCTCGGAAAATCGGACAAAAAAACTTTTCAGATGGATCCTGGAAATTCTGATGAAGCAATCCGTGAAGTTGAGCTTGATATTTTAGAAGGTGCTGACATGGTTATGATTAAGCCAGGACTACCTTATCTTGATATAGTCTCTAAGGTAAAACAAACCTTTGGAGTTCCAACTTTCGCTTATCATGTAAGTGGGGAGTATGCAATGCTTAAAGCTGCTAGTCAAAATAAATGGATTGATGAAAAATCAACCGTACTTGAGACGCTTCTTTGCTTTAAAAGAGCTGGCGCAGATGCTGTATTAACCTACTATGCCAAAGAGGCAGCCAAGTGGATGCAAGATTGATTATAAAAACCTTACACGCCTAAGCTTAATGAAATAGAAGATATAAATGAATCAAAAAATAGCCTTCTACTTGCTTTCAATAACTGCAATATTTTTTATTGGTTATTACTATTCACAATTCAATATAGAGCCTTTAAAGCCTGAGATCATTACTATCAATAACAAAGATGAAATTGAGCAATATGAATCAAGTATCTTAAGTAATCAGCTGCAACTTGAAGGCCTTAATAATCAACTCATATTATCGCTTGATGAGCTCAAAACAACTTCACAAAAACTGAGCCTTTCTTTAAGTAAGATTCAGGTGCTTGAAGGAGAGCTAAGCTCAATTCAAGATGCATACAACCTAAGTGTTGCATCTCTTAAAAAAAGTAATGCTGAGCTTTTAAAAAATAAGAATACTTTAAAAGAGCTAAAGAGCGCGCTGTCAAAATCCGAACTGCACATTCAAACAATTAAATTTGATCTTGAAATTGCAGAGGCACTTCTTAAAGCTAAATAAGACCTTCAAATATATATTTTTAAGAGTAGTACTGAGCTATCTGAGATAAATCCTCACGAGGAGTTCTATAGCTATTAATTACTTTAGTTTTATCTTCGTAACCTAAGGCCATTCCGCACAGAACGTCTTTATCTTTAAAGAATGGGTACTCTTGCCTAACAATTTCTGGATATTCACCAAGAGCTGCCTGGGGGCATGTTGCAAGTCCATGCTCAACTGCTGATAGCATAACGGATTGTAAAAACATGCCATAATCCATAAAAGAGCCCTTTTCTAATGACCTATCTATAAAAAAAAGTAGAACAACAGGCGCGCCAAAAGCTTGATAATTTAGCGCCCATTGGTCAATTTTTTTTTGCTTATCCTCTCGACTAATCTCTAAAGTAGAGTACATTAATAATCCACAAGCTTTTCTCCTCTCTTTATACTCACCATCCCATTCGGAAGGGTAGTAGTTATAATCCATAGTACCTTTATTACCAGAACGAAAAGACTCTTCCAGCTTATTACAAAGTTTTGTTTTACTGTCACCGGTAATTACTGCTATTTTCCAAGGCTGGGTATTGACACCAGAAGGCGCGGTTTTAGCTTGATCTATAATTGCATTAACAATTTCAATTGGCACCTCTTTATCTAAAAAAGACCTGGTTGATTTACGATCTAAAAGCGCCTGTTTTACGTTCATTCTTGTTCTCCAGTATTATATTACGGCTGATTTGCAGTAATCTAACTCCATCTAATATAGTTGCAGGTTAATCCATTATCTACTAAATATTGTATGCATTAGTTCATCTAGAGCAATAAGGTCATCAATATTTGTGAATTTAATAGTTAGTTTGAAAATTAATTAATTAAATAGTGATAAAATATTTTAGTTAAAGGTTAACCTTTAAGAGTTAAATTTCTTTTCCTCTTTTGTTATTTAAGTAATACTAATTATTGAGGTAAATTTATTAAAAAAAAATTGAGTCATAAATATGACTAAATATAAAAAACTAAATAATGGAGTAGAAAATGATGCCTTCACCGACTGAACTGATTATTATCCTAGCAATTGTATTACTTATTTTTGGTGGCAAACGACTCAAAAATATTGGTAGTGACATTGGAGGAGCAATCAAAGGATTCAAGTCCTCTATGAAAGAAACTGAAAAAAATGAAAAAGACGATACTATTGAAGCTCAAGTTGAAGCGGCAGATGAAAACTCCGACAAAAAAAAATAAATTTTTTACCCTAATATAGAGCATGTTTGATTTTGGTTTTTGGGAATTTGCAATTATTGGTATCATCATACTTGTTGTAGTTGGGCCAGAAAAAATGCCCTCGCTAGCTCGCAAAGCCGGAATTTATGCTGGAAAACTTAATAAATTTATTACAAAAATTAAATACGATATTGATGAAGAGATAAAGGTCGAGGAACTCAAAGAACAACTCTCTTTTGAAGATGAAAAGTCAACTCTTTTAGAGGTTTTAGATGATGTTAAAGTCAACTCAGAAGACTCTAAAAAAGAAATAGATCGTTAATCCAAACAATCAAAAATGTCTGAAAAATCGGTAAAACTTAAAAAAATGCCCATAGTTCAACACCTTGTAGAGCTTAGGAGTTCAGTCTTACGCTCGGTTATTGCAATAGTAGTTTTTTTCTTAATGCTGTTTCCGTTTGCAAATGAGATATATACCTTTATAGCCAATCCAATTGTTCAAGCGATACCAGGCTCGAATCTGATTGCAATTGGGGTTATTTCTCCATTTTTAACTCCCTTAAAAATGTCACTAATTCTTGCTGTATATATAGCTATGCCATATTTACTTTATCAAATTTGGATATTTGCTGCTCCAGCACTCTATCGACATGAAAAAAAATTAATCCTTCCTCTCGTAGTATCGTCAACGGTTCTTTTTTACACAGGCCTGCTCTTTTCTTTCTATATTGTTTTTCCTGTTATCTTCGATTTCTTATCAAGTGTTGGGCCTTCTTCAGTGGACTTTGCTCCAGATATTCAATACTATCTTGATTTTATTATTAAGGTCTCTTTTGCTTTCGGAGTTGCGTTTGAGGTTCCTATTGCGACAATCCTTCTTATTATGTTTGGAGTAACAACAGCGGAGAGACTAAAAAAAAATCGCGCTTATATCATTATTGGTTCATTTGTTCTCGGAATGATATTAACACCTCCAGATATTATTTCACAATTTCTCATTGCAATTCCAATGTGGCTATTATTTGAAGCAGGCCTGATTTGTTCATCACTCTTCAAAGTACGCATAACAAATACGAACCTAGATAGTGAAAAGACTAAAACCAAAGGAAACGATTGGACTGATGAAGAGCATAACGCTATGATGGATAAAGTTGAATCTGAAATGAATAATAAAAATAAATCGGAGAAGTAACCGATAAATTTTATTAAATTCTAAGTCACTATTTTTTCTCTAGGCTTTACTGGCTTTGCATAAAGAACTATTATATTTCCAATAATAATCAAAATAACGCCGACCAGTCCTATCAAGCTCCATTGATAGTTCTCAAATAAAGTCGAAAGCAATAAAGCAATAGTTGGCGTAAAAATATTAACATAGGAAGCCTTGTCAGCCCCTATATTGCCAACAAGTTTTAGGTAAACACCGAATCCAATTACAGAAGCCACTAGTGAAAGGTAGAGCAAAGAGATCACATAGCTATAGCTTGCATCAAAACTAAAGCTAATATCGCTAAAAAATATATAAGTTGTTAGAATAAGCGATCCATAAAGCATACTAAAGGCATTGCTCTGTATTATTGGAATTTTTCTAGCTTGCATTTGTCCTGAAAAAAGCATCCCAATTGACGCAAAGAATGTTGCAAGCAGCATCCATAAAAACCCCTTTACAATCAATGAGTCAAGTGACCAGTCGGTACTACTAATTTCATTTGAAAATATAATAGATAGGCCAACTATACCAACTATTGCTCCAATTAATATTGGCAATCTAACCGGTATTTTAAAAAATATAAAGCCATTGAGGACAGTAAAGAGAGTTAAAGTTGAAAAAATAAGGCAGACCACGCCGGTTGTTAGATAGGAAGTCCCAAAGTAGGCGCAAATATAATTAACACAAAAAAGAAAAAAACCTAAAATAATCCAGCTTAAGTGGTCTCGCCATGAAAAAGATAGCTTAAGTCCTCGCGCAAAGCACCAAATAAAAAGCATAAATGATGCGAATAAAAAACGCCATACTATTGAGACCTGAGGAGCTACATCACCTAATTGAAAGCTAATAGCGAACCAAGAAGAGCCCCATGCAAGGAGAACAATAAAATAAAGGAATGCATTCATCTTTTATTATTTACTAGACTGGCAGGAAAATAACTACTGGACTCTATTTGCAATCAAATCATCAACCACACCAGGCTCAGCTAAAGTAGATGTATCGCCTAAATTTGAATAATCATTCTTAGCTATTTTTCTTAAAATTCGCCTCATAATCTTGCCTGATCTTGTTTTTGGAAGTCCCTGCGCAAATTGAATTTTATCTACCGTTGCAATTGGGCCAATTTCTTTTCTAACTATAGCTACTAACTCTTTTTTAAGCGCTTCAGTACCTTTAACACCAGTCATAAGAGAGACATAGGCATAGATTCCTTGACCTTTGATATCATGTGGCATGCCTACCACTGCAGACTCACTTACAGCACTATGAAGTACTAGTGCTGACTCAATTTCTGCTGTCCCCATACGGTGACCCGAAATATTTAATACGTCATCTACTCTTCCAGTAATCCAATAATAACCATCGGCATCTCGCTTAACCCCATCTCCAGCAAAATACTTACCAGGATAAGTTGAGAAATAAGCCTCAATAAAGCGCTCATGGTTGTTATAAAGTGTTCTCATTTGTCCTGGCCAAGAGCGAGCGAGCACCAAAACGCCTGAAGCCTCACCCTCTAAAACCTCTCCCGTCTCGCTAAGTACTTGTGGCTCAACGCCAAAAAAAGGTTTTGAAGCTGAACCGGGCTTTAAAGGCGTTGCAAATGGCATCGGAGTAATCATGTGTCCGCCAGTTTCAGTTTGCCACCATGTATCAACAACTGGACACCTTGAATCACCAACTACGTTGTAATACCACTCCCATGCTTCAGGATTTATAGGCTCACCAACAGTGCCTAAAATCTTTAAACTAGATCTCGAGGTCTTCTGAACAAGTTCATTTCCAGCTCCCATCAAAGCTCTTATTGCGGTTGGGGCAGTATAAAAAATATTAACCTGGTGCTTGTCAATAACTTGCCAAAATCTTGATGCATCTGGGTAAGTAGGAATTCCTTCGAACATTAACGTAGTTCCGCCATTTGCAAGAGGTCCATAGACAATATAAGAATGTCCTGTAACCCAGCCCACATCAGCAGTGCACCAATAGATATCTCCCTCTTGATAATCAAAAGTATATTTATGGGTCATTGCAGCATAAAGAAGGTAGCCTCCTGAGGTATGAAGAACTCCTTTTGGTTTTCCTGTTGAGCCCGAGGTATAGAGAATAAATAATGGAGTTTCAGCATCGAACATTTCACATGGAAAGTAATCTGCAGCATCTTCAACTAAATCGTGATACCAAATATCCCGATCGTTCCAACTAACCTCCCCGCCAGTTCTTTTAACTACAATAATAGAATCAACACAGTCGCAATCTTTTGTCGCTATATCAACATTATTTTTTAAAGGTACCGACTTACCTCCACGAACACCCTCATCAGCTGTAATGACCAATTTACATTGACTATCTAAAATTCTATCTCGAAGAGCATCGGGTGAAAAACCACCAAAAACAACTGAATGGATTGCCCCAAGTCTTGCGCATGCGAGCATAGCAACAGTTGCCTCAACAATCATGGGCATATATAAGCATATGCGGTCTCCTTTTACAACCCCCAAATCCTTCATGCCATTAGCAAATTTACAAACTCTTTTATGAAGGTCTTTATAGGTTATTGATTCACTTGAGCTAGGGTCATCGCCCTCCCAAATAATTGCCACTTGGTCAGCACGCTCAGGCAAGTGACGATCTAAACAGTTATATGAGACATTTAAAGTTGCGCCTTCAAACCAAGCAATCTTTCCTTTAGAAAAATCAACGTCAGAAACTTTATCCCACTTCTTTTCCCAGTCAACAAATATTTCAGCTTGCTCTGCCCAAAATTCATCTGGATTACTCATTGATTGCGAGTACATATACTCATAAGTCTTGGCATTAATTAGTGGTTCTCTATCACTTTGCATTATTGGATATGTCATGTCACTCCTTTTGAAGATTGATATATCAAAAATTTATATTACCAAAAAAAATCAATTAAATTTATATGACGAAAAACAATCAATTAATTTTAGAGTATTTATTTTGAATCTTACAAAAAAAAATGACGCATTGCGTCATTTTTTTTTAAAGAAAAAAAATTTAGTCTTCCTCTTCTTTTATTGCTAAATCATCACTTTCTACTTCTGCATCAAGCTTAACATCAGAAAGCTCAGCTGAAACCTCATTTATCTTAGCTTCTTGAACAATTCTGTCATGCGCATTAAGCTCTTCTTCCATTGCATACTCTTCAGTCAAAATCGAAGCATCAATTAAACCTGCTTCAATTTCTCTCAATGCAACCACTGTAGGTTTATCTTTGCCAACATCTAGAGTAGATCTAAATCCACCAGAATTTAGTTGATGAGCACGCTTTGCAGCAACCAAAACCAATTCAAATCGATTCTCAACCTTGTCTAAACATTCCTCTACTGTTACTCTTGCCATAATCTTAGTTAACCTATTTTGATGAGATGATAAAATAAAGTAATTTTACTTTAATATGCCTAACATGGAAAGACTTATTGTGCTTGATACTGAGACTACTGGAATTCGACCAGACGAGGGTCATCGCATCATCGAAGTTGGCGCTGTACAAATAGTAAATAGAGAAATAACGAGCACCGAATTTCATAAATATATTCAACCAAATCGGGCAGTAGGAGACTCTGTCAATATTCACGGTATTACAGATAAGTTTTTGATAAATAAGCCGCAGTTTGATCAAATTTCTAATGACCTATTGTCTTTTATTGAAGGGGCGACTTTAGTTATTCATAACGCGCCATTTGATTTAGGTTTTCTGGACAATGAATTAAAAATAAATGGCATCAACAAAAAAATAGAAGATATATGTCAAATCATAGATACACTAGAGTTATCTAAAGAGCAGCGTCCAGGCACTATGCATAATTTAGATGCATTATGTAGGCGCTTTGGAGTTGATACAAGCGCTAGAACGAGACATGGAGCTTTACTTGATGCGCAAATACTTGCCCAAGTCTATCTGGCAATGACTGGTGGCCAATCAATATTGTTTCAAGAAAGTTCAGATATTGAATCCCAGGTAAGCGATCCTGCACTAATCAAAAAAAATATTGCTAACAAAGATAATATTAAAGTTATCTACGCAAATAAAAAGGAAACTGAACTTCACAATAACTACTTTAAATAACAAATAAATAGTACAAATAAAATACATGAAATATGGCTTAAATTAGTCATTGACTAACATTCCTATCACAGTATAATTACTCACCTTCGGAGTGTGGCGCAGTCTGGTAGCGTATCTGGTTTGGGACCAGGTGGTCAGAGGTTCGAATCCTCTCACTCCGACCAAAATTTATAATTAAAGTGCAAGCCTAAACTTTATTAAAGCAAAGTTATTGCGCCCATAGCTCAGCTGGATAGAGCAACGGCCTTCTAAGCCGTAGGTCATACGTTCGAATCGTATTGGGCGCACCACTTTTAGATATTATGGCGGGAATAGCTC
>Ga0307995_1000341_pt1 | contig 32897 bp, 39 predicted proteins | sample EllFjometagen262_FD_203132 | JGI IMG/M metagenome (GOLD analysis project Ga0307995, IMG submission 203132) | Marine microbial communities from Ellis Fjord, Antarctic Ocean - #262 | ecosystem: Environmental > Aquatic > Marine > Unclassified | place: Southern Ocean | collected 2014-11-02 | reverse complement strand
ATAACATGCTCTATCTATCTGGGGCGATAGGTACTATTCCCGGGTCTTTAGAATTAGCGCCTGACGGCATCGAAGGTCAAACTCGTCAAACCATGGAGAACATTAGCACATTGTTGCAAAAATACGGCTCATCTATGGACAAGATTGTTAAATGTCTAATTATGATCGACGATATGCAAGAATGGCCAAGGATGAACGCTATTTATGCCACTTATTTTGATGGTCATAAGCCAGCACGGAGTGCCTTTGGTGCCGATGGTTTAGCATTGGGAGCCAAACTGGAAATTGAATGTATGGCGACTATTGAGTAACCCTCGCACTACCCTAAAAAATCTATATTACAAAACCTTAAGCTAGGAAAAATACTGGGAACACTAAATAAATAAGATCAGAGTCAATATATAATCCCATTTATTACGAGAATAGGAAACCATCCCAGCAGCCGTGTGCGCCTCACGATCCCGAGCAGTTCAGTAGAGTTCGAAGTGCAAGGCAAATTTTTTCTCGGGCGAGGCGTTTATGTTTGTAAATAACGAGCCAGAGAAAAAATTTAACGCCGCAATTCGCTCTCTACTGAGCTGCGTCCCAGGCACAAAAAAACCCGATCACCAAAGGTGACCGGGTTTTTGTACTACAACCTAATTCAGCAACGTGTACTTAATTACCGCCTTGGTCGATGTTTTTCCATTGCACTGCTCCGAAAAACATCTCGTCCCAGCTCTGCTGTCCCCAAGGAACCGTTCTCTCCGGATCAGGGTTCGCAGGATTCTGCGCCGAATTATCAAACGCGCCTACCGCAGTAATCTTAGTACCCGCTGGCACAAACTTAGGCTCGGCATAGGTATAGCTCATCTGCCATGCGTAGTTGAACTGCGCTATATTGATTAACTCTTCACTTGAGCCATCTGGGTAGTCTGCGTAGAAACGCATGTACTTGCCGCGGAAATGCATGTGCGGCAAGAAGCTATGGATGTTGGCATCTTTGCCAATGGTTATCGTCGCAGTCTGCTCGAAGGCAGGATCATTCGATGGGATATTCGTCCAGGTGTTAGGGAAGATACAAGCGCATCGTCCTGACATTCTCTCTGCGGGTATTTCGCCCTCTGGGTAGAACCACAAGCCAATTTCACTCTCATCTGTAGTCTCGCGACCATTAGTTGTGTAGTGAAGATTAAGATTTAGAACTGAGCCGTCTTTCAAAAGACCGCCAGTATTAGGAGGATTGAAAGCTGCCGTGCCGCCTGGGATGTAGGCAGTAATGCTAGCCTTATCTGGATTGCTGCTTCCTAGCTGCCCTAGACGCTGACCAACTTCTTCTGGGAAGTTCAAGGAGTTGATGGTGTGATGCAGCACTGTACGATCACCTGGGATGTACTCGCTGCCGCGCACCCAACGATCCTTGCCATCAAGATCGATCTGTATTGCAACATCCCTGTACTCCAAAACACCAGTAGCAGCAACCTGCTGCGAAGGTATCTTGATGATGAAGTCAGGCTCATCACTCAGGCTCCACTTGGAAGTGGACCAAGATAATTCTGTTAGAGGATCGATATCACCGTCTTTAGGTGCGCCTGCATCGGCCCATGCGATTACGTTTCTAACTTCCTCATCTGTGATCAGTCGATCGTTGATGAATTCGCCAATGTGGCCATCGATCTGACCCGGCGGCATGCGCTTAGTCATCAAGACTTCGCGAATCATTGGAGACCAGCCTTGAACCATTGTATGGCTATCCATCGCGAAAGGAGCGATTCCGCCCTCGCGGTGACAGGTCGCACAGTTCTCTGCCAGTATCGGAGCAATATCTGCCGTATAGGAAGGCACTGAAGTAGTAGCATAGCTAATTGTCGGGCCGCTCGTTGCGACTAGGGCAGAGCTTACTTCATCACCCGCTAGAATTTCTTGAATGGCTTTCTCTGAAGCCGCAACGCTACCTCGGTACTCGACCCTAAAGGAGCGGGGGTTATAAAGAAGTACTTCACCGGCACGTGCGATGCCGAGAGCTTCGGAGATTACGCGCGCATCGTCCATCAGAATGGGGATATCGACGCCGTATTCTGCCGATTTGGCTTTTACAGCGCTGCGATTGGATTCTCCCATAGGGTTGATCATCATGAACTCAACGCCTTGGCCGTCGTACTTTGCCTTCAGGGCATCGAACGCTGGCAATGCATCAGCTGCTGCCTGACTGTCGTTAGCCTGCACTAGTAGAGCAATCGTCTTATGATCGTCGTACCAGCTCATGCTGTGGTGATAGCCGTCTTGGTCCAGAAGTGAAAAATCTCCCACCCTGTCGGCTGCGCTGCTGATTGCAGGAATCAACAGAAGCGATGCGACTGCTGCCCTTAATAGATTAACGTTCTTCACTATTTTTCTCCTCAACTTTCACTTATCAGTTATCTCTGAAGGCCGCATGGCACAAGTGATTCAGGCTTCGAGATCGCGCAGCGAGAATAATATCGCCGAACATAGACCCTACTCTACGAACTAAGCCTATTTCAGTCAACGAAAACCAATTCGCTTCATCGAGTAAATAGGTTAGCTTATCAAGCACTTTGCGCGCCTATTCAGGCGCTATCTGCCTCCTGCAGCAGCGCTCTAAGCAGTGGGTATATAGTGGGGTTGGCGATCAGAATGTCGCGATCATAGAATTGTGGATCGATACCAGCTGGTACCTCACTGAAATGACCGCACTGCGCGCCTGCCTCTAGCGCTATCAGCCGCGCTGCAGCGAAGTCCCAAATGCTGAGGCTTTCGTAGTAGCCCTCTAGTCTGCCCATAGCCAGGAAACAGATATCCAATGCCGCCGACCCAATGCGGCGGATGTCCGCACAGTTGGCCAGTACCGCGTGTAGCCGTGGGATCATTGGATCCAGAGTTGATTTGTCGTAGGGAAAACCAGTCGCGATCAAAGAGCGCTTGAGCTGCACCTCACTCGAGACAGAAACCGGATTACCGTTGAGAAATGCCCCCTTCCCCGATTCCGCATGGAATAGCTCGTCGCTGAACGGGTTGTACACTACACCCACTCTGGTCTGGGCATCTTCCACATAGGCAATGGAGATTGCCGAATGATTGTGCCCGTGAGCATAATTTACCGTGCCGTCGATTGGGTCGATGATCCACAAGGGGGTGGTGATTTTCTGAACTGTACCGAGATCGGGTGAAGATTCTTCCGAAAGTATTTGATGCCCTGGAAACTGCCGGGCGATAGCCGCGCAGATGAATTGATCGGCTTTGATATCCGCGTTGGTAACTAGCTCGTCACCGTTCTTATACTCGTGGGTCAGCGCTGCATTGGCGCGTTCATTGACGATCAGCTTGCCGGCATCTCTAGCGAGAGCTTGCGTAAAAAGTAAAATATCTGACATAGAACCTTCTGGACGAGCTTAGTAGGACAAAAATTATAGGTGTCGCGTGCACTTCGAGCATAACAGTCTTTCCATTCAGGCCGATAAACTCTGGTAGATAACAACAGCGATGCTTACTTACTGCAACCCCAACCAATGACAATTGCCTTCAAATATAGCCTGTTCGCCGTGCTCGCCACGCTGCTCAATCTCTCAGCACAGGAAGTAGTGGTTCGAACTTACGAGGGCGCTTTCGCGATCTATCTGGCAATGGCGCTTGGTACTCTAACAGGGCTAGTGAGCAAGTATCTGCTCGATAAGAAATTTATCTTCCAGTTCATCACCACATCGCGTCGCGAAAATCTGGGAAAGTTCACCTTGTACGGACTCACCGGTATTGCTACTACAGTAATATTCTGGGGCTTCGAGCTAGTCTTCGACGCGCTTATAGGCGGTAAAACCGCCCGCTATATCGGTGCCATCATCGGATTGTCCATTGGATATGGTGTAAAGTACCGACTTGATAAGCGCTATGTATTTGCGCGGCAGGCCTGAGGGCTACAGGATAAGTTGAATGGAAGCCATGGGCTGGGGGCGCTACCCCAAGACGACAGCAGATGTGATTCAGCCTGCGGATTCGCAAGCTCTGCAGAAATTTATCTCGTCGCAGAGGAAGGCCGCCTCATGCATTGGTCGCGGCTCCGGTCGCAGCTACGGCGATAGCGCTCTCTCAGAGCAGTTAGTCAGTAGCCGATTCTTAGATAGCTTCCTCGAACTCGATGAACAGCAGAAAACCCTTCGCTGTGGCGCCGGCGTAAAGCTAGGCGACATACTCAAGATCTGCATCCCTCGCGGTCTTTTTCTTCCGGTGCTACCTGGAACAAAAGCCGTAAGCGTAGGTGGCGCCATAGCTGCAGATGTCCATGGCAAGAACCACCACCTCGACGGCAGCTTCTGCGCGCACGTGAAGAGCATCAATCTCGTGCTGGCATCGGGAGAACTGGTGACTTGCAGTGAGCAGAAGAACGCCGAGCTATTTCGCGCGACTTGTGGAGGCATGGGGCTCACCGGAATAATTGTCGATGCAAGCCTGTCTCTAGATTCTATCCCTAGCAGCTACATCGACCAACGCAGCCTGGTCGCCAACAACCTGGCTGAATGCTTCGACCACATAGCGGACAACGCAGGTAGTAAATACTCTGTCGCCTGGTTGGACTGTCTAGCCAATGGTGAGAATCTGGGCCGGTCCGTCTTGTATTTGGGTGAACACGCAGCATCAAAAAATAGGAAAACTGACACCTTGTATCGGGAGCGATCCGGCCTAGGTGTTCCGTTCTCCACTCCATCGTTTCTGCTTAACAAGACAACAATGTCTGTCTTTAATGCGGGCTACTTTGGCGTGCAGAAAAGGAAAAAGAGTTCCGCCAATCTAGGCTGTGACAGTTATTTCTTCCCGCTCGACAGCATTTCAAATTGGAATCGTCTGTATGGGTCGAACGGCTTTTTGCAATACCAGTTTGTTATTCCAAGCGATGGCGCACTTGAGGGCATAACATCTGTTCTAGAGAAAGTTTCTGAGAAGGGAAAAGGCTCCTTCCTTACCGTATTGAAGAAGTTTGGTGAGGCAAATGAGAATCTACTATCGTTTCCCCAATCAGGGTATACGCTGACACTAGACTTCAAGAATGAACCTGCTCTGTTTCCACTACTAGAAGAATTGGATCAGATCGTACTGGCTCACGATGGTAGACTCTATCTCGCTAAAGATGCGCGCATGAGTGAGCAAGTGTTTAAGGCGAGCTATCCGAACTGGGAAAGGTTTATGGCCATCAAAAGCAAGTATGACCCGAGCAATCGTTTCGCCTCGCTACAATCAAATAGACTGGGATTGACGCAATGAAGGTTCTTATTATCGGTGCGACATCGGCAATCGCGAAAGCCTCCGCAAGGATTTATGCGGAACTGGGTTGCTCGCTGCATCTAATTGCACGAAGAGAAGATCAGGTAGAATTGCTGTCCAGCGATTTGCTCGTGCGCGGCGCATCAAAAGTAAGCCACAGCGTGCTTGATCTCAATAAATTTGCGGAACACAAGAAAGCATTGAGCGCAGCATTCACTGAACTGGGCGGCGTCGATATAGCGCTCATCTGCCATGGCTCCCTGCCCGATCAAGATAAGGTCGAGAAGAATTTCAAGCAGGCGTTGAAAGAGATAAACACAAACGGAATCAGCGTTGTCTCATTGCTAACTGAACTCGCTCCAAAATTTATCGAACAACAGCAGGGAACGATCGCTGTCATTACCTCGGTCGCGGGTGACAGAGGCCGGCAACCGAACTTTGTCTACGGGGCCGCAAAGTCTCTCGTCTCAACCTACCTGCAGGGTTTGCGTGGCAAACTACTAGAACACAACGTACATATAGTAGATATAAGGCCTGGTCTTGTGGACTCGCCTATGACGGCGCAGTTCCCGAAAGGTCCACTGTGGTCTAGCCCAGAGCAAGTCGCGCAGAAAATAGTGAAAAGTATTCGTCTCGGCAGCCACACCGTCTACGCGCCAGGCTACTGGCGAGTTATAATGCTCGTGGTCAGCGCTATTCCAGATTTTGTTTTCAAGCGGCTAAAATTCTAAGCAGAGAAGCCCTCCAGACAAACGTGCCAAACTCACTAAACCAATCTACGCTCTACGTCGATCTCGATGGCACCGTAATCAAAACGGACCTGCTGTTCGAGTCGATTTTGTTGCTGCTTAAGAAGAATGTTTTCTTGGCACTGTTGATTCCAGTCTGGCTACTCAAAGGAAAAGCGAATCTAAAGCATCAGTTATCCAAGCGCGTCCACATCCCCGTAGAATTATTGCCTCTGAATACTGAGTTCCACGACTACCTAAAAGAGGAAGTGGAGCGCGGGCGCAACATCGTACTTATCTCGGCATCAAGTCAATTACCGGTGAGGCAGGTGAGCGATCACCTGGGATTATTCATCGACGCCATGGGTAGCGACGAGGATCACAACCTTAAGTCGATGAATAAAGTGACTCGGATACTGCAGCTAGACCCAGCGGGCGGGTTCGTCTACGCGGGAAACTCGAAAGCCGATATCGCCGTATGGTCAGAAGCCAGCAAGGTCATTCTTGTCAACTGCAAGAGATCACTCGCTAAAAACCTGCAGCACGGGAGCGAGAACATACAGCACTTCGACGCACCACAATCGATGGTGAAGAAATTCTGGCAGGCCATGCGGCCGCATCAATGGCTAAAGAATGCGTTGATATTTCTACCTCTCATTCTTTCTCATCAACTGAATCAACCGAACCTACTACTGCAGGCTTGTGTCGCATTTCTGAGTTTTAGCTTCGTCGCGTCCAGCGTATACCTGCTGAACGATATGCTCGACCTGAATAGCGATCGACAGCATCAGTCGAAGAAACAACGACCCTTCGCCTCTGGCGACCTACCTTTAGTCTATGGCTATCTGGGCGCACCGTTGTTGCTGGTCCTCGGATTCCTAATTGCCCTGTGGCTACCCACTGAATTTGTTTTCGTATTGCTAAGCTATTGGCTGATGACAACTGCGTATAGTCTGCTGTTAAAGAGTCTATTCCTAATAGACGTGCTGACCCTCGCCTCTCTATATACTTGGAGAATCGTCGCGGGCTCAGCGGCTATCTCGGTAGTCACCACCTACTATCTGCTAGCCTTCTCGTTCTTCCTGTTTCTGGGGCTCGCGATGGTGAAGCGCTACACGGAATTCCTAAACCTACAGAATCAGGGCAAGTCTTCCATCGAAGGGAGAGGTTACGGTGTGGAGAATCTGCAGACCCTAGCAACCATCGGCGGCGGCTCTAGTCTAATCGCTGTGGCGGTGTTTGCGTTTTACATCAACGCGCCGGCGACAACTGAGCTCTACAGCAACCCCCTACTGCTCTGGGCCATCTGCCCGCTGCTGCTCTATCTACTCTGGCGCATCTGGGCGCTCGCAAGACGTGGCGTGTTAGATGAAGACCCTGTGTTATTCGCGCTCACTGATCGGCGCAGCCAACTCAGCGCCGTACTCTGTGGACTAGTTATCTGGCTCGCAATTTAGGCCAGCTATTTGTTTAGGACTATGCCTTTAATATCTTTGCGTGAAAGCGTAGGTGCTCTTCTATGAAACTCGCGATGAAGAAGTAGCTGTGATCATAGCCTTCTCGCTCAATGAACTGTAACGGATAACCTGCTTTCTCTGCAGCCTCGAGTAGAAGTTCGGGTTTGAGCTGATTCGCCAGAAACTCGTCTGCCGTGCCTTGATCTACCAACATAGGCAGATGAGCCTTGGCCTTGGCCTTGGCGATTAAAGCAGCGGAGTCATATTCCTGCCAGGTCGAAACGTCCTCGCCTAGATAATTCTTTAGAGCTTTGCGTCCCCAAGGGCAATTGATAGGAGATACTATCGGCGCGAAGGCGGACACAGACTTGTATTTATCAGGATTTTTCAGCGCAATGCTCAACGCGCCATGGCCGCCCATAGAGTGGCCGAATATAGATTGCCGCGATGGGTCTACAGGAAAATTATCATTGATCAGCGCCGGCAACTCCTCAGTGACGTAGTCATACATCCTATAGTGTTTGCTCCACGGAGCCTCGGTGGCGTTGAGATAGAAACCTGCACCCAGACCAAAGTCGTAGGCCTGCTCAGGGTCGTCTGGCACGTCTTTGCCTCTTGGGCTGGTGTCTCCCATAACGATAGCGAGACCAAGCTGCGACGCGATGCGTTGTGCGCCCGCCTTTATCACGAAATTCTCGTCAGTCCCCGTTAGCCCCGACAACCAATACAGAACGGGTACAGGACCTTCACTTACCTGCGGCGGCAGATAGATTGAAAAGTGCATGTCGCAGGACAGCGTTTCTGACTTGTGTTTGTAACGGCGTTGCTCGCCGTCGAAGATTTTATTGCTTACAATACTTTCCATAGGTTTAACTCGGCTGCTTTATTCAGACTTAGGCTTTTATCTACTTCACAATCATGAAGCTTTCTTCAATTGGGTTCCAGCGACTTGGCTTATCAATTTTCGTAACCTTCATCGGCTTTAGAACTGACGGCTCTAATAAGGCCTCGAACTGCTCGACGTCCTGGTTGCTAGGGTCTAACCATCTTGCGACTAAGTCTTCATCTTCGAAATCTATCATCAACGGCAGTGACTTCGGATGAATCTCGTCCCACTGCGGCCGCAAGGGAGGCAGTGTAATGATCGACGCGGAATAAATTACCTCGCCGCTTTCTTTGTTTAAATATTCTTTAAACAAACCGCCGAACGCGATGGCCGAATCTTCTAACTCGATCTTGTGGTAAGTCTTCTTATCTCCCAAGCCTTCTACGAAGGCGCTCGCCGGGATCAGGCATCTCGACTCTCGAAAGGGCTTGTAAGCTATGGCGCGCTCGCTAGAGAGTTTGTCGGAGCGCGAGTTAAAGCTAGCGTACTTGTAGTTGGGCTTCAGCGTCTCATTATCTAGGAATAACCACCACGTGGCTGTTGAAACCACCCGTTCTCCCGCGCGCTCATGAACTATGGCGATGTTGCCACCCGGCGCAATATCGCGACTGGCCTGTTCATCGTAGAGCTCTATACCCAGGGTCTTGCAGAGCCACTGCACCTCGGGACTATCGATCAGATTAAATCTTCCGCACACAGCTTTTACTCATCAGCGCTTAAAATGTTAGAGTCGAATCATTACTCGAAAACAATCTACCAAGGCTAGTTAAGAATAAGAAAGGTGTTTCCATGACTAAGATCGAGACTTCCGCCGTCCATTCCCTTTTGACCGGGTTAAAGCACAGCTATCTATCTGCGCTGTGCTTAGTTGCCAGCTTAGCGGCCTTGCCCAACAGCAGCTTGGCCCAGAGCGCCACCTTAAAGCAAACTCAGGCTTGTGAGGCGCTACAGCAGATACGCAATCTTACCATCACTGAAGCACTGGTGAGAGAAAACGATCAATCTGACTCTGACTATTGCTACGTGCGCGGCATCATCTCTCCAGCCATTCACTTCCACGCACAACTACCGCTGATCGGCAATTGGAACGGGCGCTTTCTACAATGGGGCGATGGCGGCAAGGACGGCGATCTAGACTTCGCCAACCACAGAGTCGCCGAAGGCTACGCAGTAACGAACAGCAACACAGGCCACGACAGTGGCACCGAGCCCGGCTCGGCTTTCGGCTATAACAACCGTCAGGCCGAGATCGACTTCGGCTATCGCGCAGTGCACCTAACTGTCATGGCCGGCAAGACCTTGGTAAACAACTTCTACAACAGAGCCCCTGACTTCTCCTACTTCGAAGGCTGCTCCACTGGCGGACGTCAGGGTCTTATGGAAGCACAGAGATACCCGAACGATTTCGACGGCATCGTCGCTGGCGCACCGGTTAACTACTATCAGGCAATGAATGCGGCTGGCACCTGGAATCTGCAGCGCATGTTCAAAGATAACTTCGCAGGAAATCTCGCCATCGATAGCAATGGTGACGGTCAACGCGACAGCGTAGAGCTCGTTCAGATACTCAACGACGCGGTGCTACAAAAATGCGATGCTAACGACGGCATACACGACGGCGTGCTGAACAATCCGCTAGCCTGCGACTTCAATCCAAGCTCAGACCTATCCGATTTCATGTGCCCCTCATCATCCAATGGCGGTGCGTGTTTCAACCAAGCGCAAATTCAGACCATCGCAGACTTCTATAGCGGCCCCTACGACAGCAATGGCTCCATAATTTACCCTGGCAAGACCAAGGGCTCGGAACTAGATTGGATAGGCCTGTTCGTCCCTAGCGAAAGCAACGGCATGGCTCCTGGCATGTTAAGAGGCCCCGCCGGTGACCACGTTAACTACCTCTTCTATGAACAAGACCCCGGCGTAACTATTCCGAATCTAAACGATCCCAACTACTCAGCGCGAACCGATGGTATGAACCCGGAATTTCACTGGCTAGATTTCAGCGTAGACGACTTCACTAACGGCGAAGCCGAACTGATGAGCTCGATCATGGACGCGACCGACCCTGACCTCTCCAGCTTCCTGAAGAGTCGCGGCGGCAAGCTCATCGTCTATCACGGACTCAGTGACGCACTCTCTGTAGCTACCGCGACAGTTAACTACTTCAACGATATGGTAGACACGACCTTCGCAGGCAGCTTCAACGACGCTAACGATTCCTCCCGCCTATTCTTAGCACCCGGTATGGGCCACTGTGGTGGCGGCCCCGGCCCAAACAGCTGGGACAAACTCGTACCACTAGTCGACTGGGTCGAGAATGGCGTAGCACCAGAATCACTGACTGCGACACATAGCACTGATGGCGACATTGACGATGAGAGGCTGCTCTGCACATTCCCGCAGCAAGCGAGATACAGCGGACCTGCTGGCGGGGAGAACAATCCGGAGAATTGGATTGCAGGGAATTTCAGTTGCCGGTGAGCAGCCCCATTCTCGTTTTCTTAGCGACAATGCTGGCTCTGGGTTTTCATAAGAAATTAACAACCGAACAATCAGTGGCTAAAAACGGCAAAACGCGAACGTTATGTGTACAACACCTTTCTAGCACTGTACAAAAGCACATGGTCTCGTTGACCCATATTAGGAGAAACACTATTTAGTTAGTATTCAAATACAGGCAGAATAATGCTATTGCCTGAATTTTTCACAGAAACTTTGGGATTAATAATAATGAAAAACAAAGATCTCGTGTTTTACGCTATTTCAGCATTTTCTCTAGCTTTATTCGTGCTCCTCCCAGCTGCAGCAGGATTCTCTATTGGAGAGGACTTCCCTGGAATATCGTTCCTCCAAGAATGGATAAAATCTGGTGAACAGTTTGTCTCTAGTAAGAATTAAGGCAACGTCAATCAGTTATTTGACCTCGCTCAAATCAGAAAACTGTTAGCCTCAGGGCATATAACCATAAGATCAACGAGGAAACAGCCCTACGCCCTGCTCCTATTATTCACGGCGTTATGCGCATAGGAGAACTCAGTGACTGAATTAGAATTATTGGAACTGTTAAAATCAGCTACTGAGGGAGTAGACGCGAATTTCCAATTTTGGATCTTTAGTAGTATTGCAGTATTAATGGCATTTTATTTCGCCGCCGGAAAAATTGGTGGCTATGTGAAATGGACAACTATATCTCTCTACATGACTTCCGCAATCTTATTCCTTTCAAGAATGTTTGAGTCAGGAACGCGATCAATTATTTCCTGCTGCAAACCAAAAGGTCGAGGGATTGATCCTGACCGATTTTGAAGGTATCCCTGAATATCGCATAGCGTTTCGCAAGCTGCTCCTGGGTCGCAGTAGGAGTTTGATCGTTGCCAAAAACCTTATTCTTTGAGAATGAGTACGACAGGCCCGATGGTCGACGATGGGCCGTACTACTTATGTGCCTATTTTTGGTCCGACTGGATAAGTCTCACAGGTCATGATTACCAGTCTGGATATAACTGAACTCATTGAAATTCAAAGTCACCTAGAAAACGCATTAACAAAAGCCTTAAGCGGGTTTGTGACTATTTGTGCTAGCTGCAAGAACATCAAGAATAAGGAAGAATGGCAACCAATCGAGAAATATGTCTCTGAACAAATGGATTACAACAGTTTCAGTCACGGTATGTGTGATGGGTGTATAAAGGAATTATATGGCGATGAACTTCGCGATAGCTAAATTTTTACTATGACAGTAAAGTCCAAGAAGTATTTATATTAGTGTCCCAAAGGGCACGTGAAAAGGCGGTAGTTATGAAATATGTTTATTGGTTTTTAGGGGTTTTAGTTGGAATACCAGTTCTGCTCATTGCAATTCCTATAGTTGCTTCTGAACTCGGAGGAGAAGTAGTGACTTTGGAGAGGGCCGAAGAAGATGGCGAGTCGAGCCAGATTCGAATTTGGATTGTTGATAACGGTGATGCATCCTGGATAGAGCATGGAGATGCAGAATCCTATTGGATGCGCCACCTGCAGACATCTGACGAGGTGATTCTAGATCGTGGGGAGCAAACCCAAAGCTATGAAGGCACCCCAGATCCTGATTCCCATCAACTCTACCATGATCTACGTCGAACTAAATATGGCTGGGCCGACCAGCTTATAGAGTTGTTTAGTGGTGGACTGGAGAGCTGCGATGGGGTCCCCGTTCGCCTTCTCTCATCCAATGACGCCTAGCATTCAATTGAATTAACAAGTCAGAACTACTGCGAGAATTGTTAGGCTATTAATGAATTTAGAAAAATCTAAAAAGAGAATATCTAAGAAAGCTAAAATGGGATTTCAGGGCTACCCAACGATTGAAATCATCTATATAGGGCCAAGTGATAGCTTGGCAAATGAGGTGCTCCTTGAGCTCGTGTCGAAAGAAGGAGCGGAGCCGCAAACCGAAAGATTTACCACTACAAGTGATATACGAGAGGATGAGACTATCCAATCTGCAATCGTAAAGATGATAGAGAGGTCGGGCGCGCAATCGGTTATTTTGAGCGAAGGCGTGAAATCTAGCGGTACGGCTTAAGGGTCAAAAAGGACAGCCTAAAGACCTCGTACCATTATGACGTTATGTGTTTCGTAGCATCAAGACATATCCGTAAGTGAACTCAATTATCAGTATGAAAATGGACTGGAAAAATGAAAAGTAGATATAGTTCTATTGTGATTTTGTTTATTGGCTTGGCGGCCATCTTTCAAGCTCGAGCAGACGTATCGTTAATGGCCGCCCGCGTAGGGGCAGAGGATGTGCTTGGCGCCGGAGAATTTTATGTAGAAGCATTCGGCCTGATTGAAGTGGACCGTCTCGAGCTTGCTAGTGGGAAAACCGAGTTGATTCTAGGATTTATAGAGAATAACAACCAGTCGGTTGCGAATATGGAGCCCGGAATAGCCATTTTGGGTAGAGACACAGATGCTGCTGCCGAATCCATGCCGCACATAATTTTTCGAGTAAGCGACATTAATGCGGTTTACTCCAAAGCGATTGAGCTTGGCGGCACAGAAGTTCAAGGGCCTATGGCTATAAGCGATCTAGGGATTACAATTGCAATGCTTAGGGATCCGGCCGGCAATACTATCGAATTACTTGAGCCGCTTTGACAAAGAGTAATTTGAGATTGCTACATTTAGACTGGCTTTGTACTAAAATAGTCATCGTTTCAGAGTATAGGTAGAGTACGACCAACACAGAACAAACAAATCATAGGAGATGCGCTGCATGCGCATATTGAGAATTAGAGATGGCTGATTGCATTAGTTGTAGTATTAAAGTTAAGAGCGAAGAAATAGATGGTGGAGATCGACTGATTGTGAACTGCAAAAAATGTGGAACTTATGACATTTCTCGGCCTGCTATTAGTAGAGTAAAAAGAAATCGATCCGAAATGCGCAGATTTGTCACCGCACTTGGCAGGGCCCGCGTAAGCAGCAAAATACTAGTCGTAGCGGTTGTGCCAGGTACCGGGCTAAAGTTTGAGGACGGTGGCGAAGCTCCGTAACACTCAAATCAATTTGGCGAACTATGTCCCTTTTATTAATCCAGGAGAATCCCATGGAAAAGATAACCAGCTCTATAGCGCTGTGCTGTTCACTATTTACTGTTACTGCGGTCTTCTCTCAGGATGCCTCCGCTGCAGCACTGGTGCAGGGAGACAAGTATGTCTCACTTGGCAGTTCGTTCGCAGCAGGGCCTGGCGTTGCTACCCAGTTGGGCGCTTGTGGACGCTCGGATCACAACTACTCGCACCTCGTGGCCGCCGCTCTGGACCTCGCGCACACCGATGTGAGCTGCAACGGTGCGACTATTCCCAATATTGTTGACACGCCTCAACGTGATGCTGCCCCACAGATCGACGCCGTCGGTAGCGATACGGCCCTGGTGACTGTCACCATCGGCGGTAATGATATTCGATACACTTCATCGACCTTCGCCTGCGCCGGAAAAGCGCCAAGCGAGGCTTGCACTGCCAATCTCGATCAGGCGGCTATCAGCGAGGCTGTAAAGCAACTTCCCACCCAGCTTGGAGCTATGCTCGATGCCATTCATGCTAAGGCACCACAGGCCAGCATCGTGCTAGTGGCCTATCCGCGCGTCTTCCCATCAGATGCAATAAACTGCAGAGAGCTTGAATTGAGTTCCAACGACACCGTCTATCTGGCTGCTCTCGGCCAGAGACTCGAGGAAGCCTTCGTGAGTGCAACATCAAGCCGGCAGAGCCTCATTGCCGATGCCTATGTCCTCGCTGAAGGTCATGGACCCTGCGCTACGAATGAACGCTGGATCAACGGTGCCGAACCTGCGGACACCGGCATTCGCTTCCATCCTACCGCCGAAGGACACATCGAGATGGCGCGACTTGTACTGGCCGCTCTGGGAAGTAACTCTGAGTAAAAAGAGAGCCAACGTAGCTGCTTCCTAAGTTAATAGAAGCGTTATGTATCTTGAGATTTTGGAATTGGATTAATCAGAGGAGCTTCAGTTATATGAATGAAATCATGTCCATATATGAGATCGCCGACCTAGTTATAAGTGTAACTGGGCAGATGGACTCGCTGTTTAACTACTGGATGTCTGCATCTTTCGCGGTGCTAGTCGGCTCCTATATCGGTAAAGAGCATTTCAATTATTCGACAACACTCTCAATATCAGCACTCTACTTCCTCGCTTCGATGATGTTTTTCGCACGCTACTATGCAATGTCCACTCTGATAGTCTCTTACACTGAATTAGCAGGAACCTCGCTGCCCCCAGAATTTGTAACCACCTCACCCATTATTGGTATTACACGGGTATTAACATTCCTCGTAGGCTTTATTACTACTGAAGTGTATTTATGGAATTCCTATGTTGAAACTAAAAAGAACGAAGAAAATTCTTGAAGCACCCCGACGCACAGCAACCAGATCAATAAGAACGCGCTAAAGCCCTGCCCATTATTAGGAGCATTGTGATCCAGTCTCACAATTCGCCCTAGAATATATAGCCCCTCTGCAACCTGCATAGACAGGTATGGTTTGCCCAAACCATACAAATAGATACTAGCCTCCATTAGTCTTGTGTCCATGAACAATCAATTAGAAGAAAGAAAGCCTGCGAAGCAATTAGCGATGTCACTGATCTTGATGATCATGCTTAAACGCCTTACATCAAATAGCGCCATTGCATTTGTATTTCTCACACTATCCTTCAGCGCTATTGGCTCTGAATATTCTTCTCCGCTCACGCCTTACGGGCACCCCGACATCCAAGGGAATTGGACAAGCGACACCATCACGCCATTTGTGAGGCCAGCAGAATTAGGAGAAAAAAATCCTATTCCAAAAAGGAAGCTACTGAACTAGAGCAGGCTAGATTGATCGATCTTGACGTAAGAGCCGCACCCATAGAAGGGGTAATCTCTGCATCTGAAGTTGCCTTATCAGTCGACAACAGCGCTGAGGATCAATTCAAGCACAACACATCCAGCCTTCTGACAATAGATGGAGAAGTCCGCACTTCAATTATTGTAGATCCTTTGAATGGCCGCCTTCCGTTAAGAGACGATGGTATGGACAATACATTTGATGGGAAGTGGCTGGCAGTAGGCTTTGGTGAATTTGATGGACCTGAACTGGCAGGGCCAGGCCCGAGATGCCTAATTGATTTCGGCGCATTGCCTCCAGCAGGACCCATTGTACCAATCAGTCCTAATTTTCAGTTCGTGCAAACTGAAAATTACGTCTTACTTTACATAGAAGCAGGTGCTGAGTTACGTATCATTCGACTGGATGACGAACATAATTCGGATACCGGCGGAAAATGGCGAGGAGACTCAATAGGGTATTGGGAGGGTAATACACTTATCGTGCATACCAATAATTTCAACCCTCAATCGTCTGCGCCTCAATTACGAATGTCAGAATCATTGGATGTTGATGAACGCTTCACAATAATCTCTAAGAACGAAATATTCTATCAATTCACAATTACCGACATGAATGTCTACACTCAAGCCTTCAGCGGTGAATTGATTCTAGGCCGCATGCCAGATGGCGCAAAGTTATACGACTACGCATGTCATGAGGGCAACTATTCCCTACCTGGAATTCTTGCGGGTGCCAGAAGACAAGAACTTGATACTGCCAATTAGCAAATGCTTGCTGATAAGACCCTAGAAATGAAGTGAGAGGGTCTATGTTAATGAGACGGTGTCAGTATTCTGGGATTCCTATGGCTTCTGGGTGAACTTTAGCCATGGGCACGTTTTCAGACTACCGTACTAGCCAGTCTCTGAGCCCCACAGACTGGCTCATGCGTTCCTATTTCCCTCAGTTAATGGTAATTTCTCCTCCTACTTTTAGTTAATCTAATTGCTAGCACCAATCCTATAAAAATAAACGCGCCAAGAGGTAGCTATGAAACTCGGCCACAAGACTTTTTCCAAACTGATAACAACCTTCGCCTGCACACTCACGCTGATTTTTTCTGTAATCGCAGTGGCACAGTCGGGAACCTTTAGAGCTAGGTTGTCGCCCATGCCTACTACCCCACAGACGGTTACTACGATAACCGGTGAGGGTGAGGTGATACTGACACTAGATGGCAATACACTCACGGTCACCGGCAATTTCGTCGGCATGAACTCGGCCGCCACTATGGCGCATGTGCACAATGGCCCACCGGCACAGCCCGGCCCGGTCGTACATCAGCTAGAGATAACCAAGATGCCGGCCGGCGAGATCAGCGCGGTGCTAGAGCTCACTGACGAACAAGTAATCGCTCTGAATTATAATGAGCTGTATATCCAAGTACACAGCGAAACAAATCCCCCCGGCGAACTGCGCGGTTGGGTTTTTGCCAGAAATTAATCGAGGTCTAGCATGAAAATAATAAATAAGAACACTACTCGCGCACTTTTCGCGTCTGTCCTGGTTCTCCTACTCGCTGCCTGCGGTGGAGAGAGCACTGCGCCTGCCGCTTCTGTTGCTTCCGTGACATTTAACTCGCAAGCAGAGATTGGCGCTGACGCATTCGCCAGCAACTGCGCTGCCTGCCATGGCGCGAACTTAGAGGGCACTACACTGGGCCCGATACTTTCCGGCAACTCTTTTGTGCAGCGATGGGGCACACAGACTCCTGCTCTGCTACTAAACAATATTCAAGCGAATATGCCTCCGGGCGGGAACGACGGCATAAGCGATGAGGATTACACGAATATTGTCGCGCATATATTGTCTTCCAACGGCGTCGACGCCGTTACCGAGGCGCTCACTGCGAGCACAGATTTTGAAATCGCGGACAATATCTCTCAGGTTGTTGCACGGCGCTCACGCCCCGAGCCAGAGCCTCCACAGGGTGTAACCGTCGCCGGCACTATAGAGAACTTCATCCCTGTTACCGATGCCATGCTGGAAAACCCAGATCCGGCCGACTGGCCTATGCACCGCCGCAACTACTATGGTCAAAGTTATAGCCCACTGAGTCAGATCAACACCGACAACGTCGGCGGCATGACCCTCGAATGGGTTTGGAACATGTATGAGGGCGATTCGGAACCTGCCCCATTGGTCTATAACGGCATCATGTATCTGATTAATCCAGGCAATGTTATCCAGGCTCTAGACGCCGCCACCGGCGAGTTGATCTGGGAGAACTGGACAGGCCCGGCGAATCGTCAGGACATGCGAAATATCGCTATCTATAACGACAAGATCATTCAGGCTACTACCGATGCAAGGCTAGTAGCTCTAGATGCCCGTACCGGCGAACAGGTCTGGGAGACTGAGGTTGCCGATGCCAGCAAGGGCTTCTCTAATTCCAGCGGGCCCATCGTCGCCGATGGCAAGGTCATTCTCGGCCTCGCAGGTTGCGCACGCTACATACCCGAAGATTGCTATATAAGTGCACACGATGCCAACACTGGCGAGCTTGAGTGGCGCTTCAATACTATCGCCAAGGCGAATGAGCCCGGCGGCGACACTTGGGGCGAGCTACCGGATTTGTTTCGTGCCGGTGGCGAAACATGGATAACTGGCAGTTACGATCCAGACCTCAAGCTGACTTACTGGGGCACTGCTCAGCAGAAGCCTTGGGTACCTGTTAGTCGTCACCTGACGATCAATGATGTAGGTCTGTTCACGAATTCAACGGTTGCTGTAAGCACCGACACCGGCGAGCTTGATTGGTTCTTCCAACACGTACCAGCTGAGGCGCTAGATCTAGATGAAGTATTCGAGCGCATCCTGGTAAACCGTGGCGATGAAAAATTAGTGTTCTCGCTAGGCAAGTACGGCATTCTGTGGAAGAACGACAGAGTCTCAGGTGAATTTCAGGCCTACAAGGAAACTGTTTTTCAGAATGCCTTCACCGACATCGACGATGAGACTGGCCTGGTTACCTATCGCGAAGACATTCAGAATGCGAAGCTAAATGAGTGGACGTCAGCCTGCCCGAGTAGTGCCGGTGGTAAGGACTGGCATTCGATGACCTACCATCCGCCTACTGGCACCATGATCGCCCCGCTTAGCCAGACCTGTCTGGAGAACGCGGCACGGGAAGTGGCGTTAGTGCAAGGTGGTGGCGGGCTCGCTGCTAGCCGTAAATTCTTCGAGATGCCTGGAACGGATGGCAACCTCGGCAAGATCGGCGCCTATAACGTAGATACCATGGAAGAAGTATGGAGCTATCAGCAGCGTGCATCCTTTCATACTGGCACGATGTCAACTGGCGGCAATCTAGTATTCGTTGGCGATCTAGATCGACGCTTTAAAGCCTTCGATGTAACTACTGGCGAGATCGTTTGGGAAACTAGATTAGGAACGTCTGTTCAGGGCCACCCAGTTTCCTTCGCCGTAGATGGTAAGCAATATATCGCAGTAACTGCGGCACTTGGCGGAACTAGCCCACGAGCGGTGCCAGGTGTAATTCTTACAGAGATAAAATATCCTCGCTCGGGAAATGCAGTCTATGTATTCGCTCTTCCTGACTAAGGTATTTTAAGACGCCTTAAAGTAGTTAGACTTTCATCCGAAGCCTGATCTGTCATCGACAGATCAGGCTTCGATCGTTTGGTTCTCTTGTGTTACTAGAAGACAGCAGTCTCCGCTTCAAAAATAGGAGGAAAGCAGCATGGCTCAGCGTTACGATAAAATGAGACCAGACCATATCGCCTTTATCGAACACCAGAAGCTATTCTTCGTCGGCACAGCCGCGAACGATGGCACCGTCAATGTCTCACCCAAGGGCTGGGATAGCTTACGGATCCTCGGGCCGAATCGAATCGCCTGGCTGAATATAACGGGCAGCGGCAACGAGACAGCTGCACATTTGGCACAGAACCAGCGCATGACAATGATGTTCTGCGCGTTCGATGGCAACCCCAAGATCCTGCGACTGTACGGCAAGGCAGTGGCTGCCCATCCTAGGAATGAGCAATGGGATGAGTTGGCCAAACTATTCAAGCCCCATAAAAGCGCCAGACAGTATGTGGACTTCAAGATCGACTTGGTGCAGACCTCTTGCGGCTTTGGCGTGCCCTTCTATGACTTTGTCGGTGAGCGCGATAATATGGATAGGTGGTTGGCCTCGAAGGACGAAGAAGACATAGAAGACTACTGGCGCGAGAAGAACCTCGTTAGCGTTGATGGCCTACCTAGCCACATCTTTGAAGAAGAATGACTATCACTACCTCTTAAGGAACAAATAACCAATGGTTAATGAAACGGAAAACACAGCAGAAGAGACCGAGGCTGTTGTCGAGGAGAAACCCTCAAATATCGGCAAGATCGAGTGGATGGACCTTACTGTTCCCGATGCCGGATACCTAAAAAAGTTCTATACCTCGGTAGTGGGTTGGTCCAGCAACGAAGTGGACATGGGCTCCTACAGCGACTTCAATCTTAACTTACCAGGAACTGAAGATACGATTGCGGGGGTGTGCCATTCTCGTAACAGCAACGCCAATATCCCCAGCCAGTGGCTAATCTATGTTCGGGTAGAAAACGTCGCTGGCAGTGCAGAGCAATGCAAGAAAATGGGTGGTGAAGTGTTGGATGGGCCGAGAAGAGTGGGCGGCAGCAATTTCTGTGTGATCAAAGACCCAGCCGGTGCCGTTATGGCTCTACTCTCGGACTAACGTCATGCAAATCCTGAACGGCAAATGTCATTGCAGCGCGGTAGAATTCGAAGTACGCACTGAGGCGGGCCCCGAAGGCCTCAAGCGCTGTGATTGTTCACTCTGCACACGCAAGAACGCGATCATGGCGAAAACTCTGCTGGCCGATCTTACAGTCACCAAGGGGATCGATAAGCTGAGCCTTTATCAGTGGAACACCCGTGTCGCACGACATTATTTCTGTTCGATTTGCGGAATCTACACCCACCATCAGCGCCGCAAAGCACCAAACGAATATGGCTACAACGTTGCCTGCATCGAAGGCATCGAGCTCGACAGCCTTGGTGACATTCCGATGACCGACGGCATCAGCATGAGTGTTGAATCCAGCGAGTAATATTTTTAAATTACGCGAAAGAGAAAGAATAAACATGAGCGCAACTGTACAGAATATCTTTATAACAAAGACTCGGCGTGAACAGCCACAGGAAATAGCCGCCGCGAAGCTCGAAGCGGGAAAGGGCATCATCGGCGATCGCTATCACAAGCGTGCCCTGGAGCTTCTAGCTGTGGGAGACAGCGTGCCATCGAACCACATAAGTCTGATCTCCAAGGAAGAGCTCGATGGTTTTCTAGAGCGGAACAACGCGGCGATCGAGTACGCGGACTTTCGACGCAATGTATTGTTCAGCGGCATCGATCTCTATGGATTGATTGGCAAGAAATTTCGGCTTGGCAGTGCGCTGTGTCAGGGCGTCGAAGACTGTGAGCCTTGTGCCTTTCTTGCTGCGACCGTCCATCGCGCGGTTCTGCCAGACCTGGAAAAGAAGGCCGGCCTACGAGCAATCATCCTCGAAGATGGCAATCTGAAAGTCGGCGACACAATCACAGCGATTGGTGAGTAACATGCAATTCTTTAACTCCTTACTGGCTAACTTGAAGAGCCGCCCGCACTGGATGAATGCACTGATGCTGTTCTGTGCATATATGACATTCATCTATCTGCCCTGGGATGTCCTCTTGAAGCCGCTGTCTGAAGATCAGGAGGTATGGTTCGGTCTTCTGTTCACGGGCTGGGCTGCGAAGGCCGGCGGCTTGCTGCACTGGTACGTATACGGCGCGGGATTCTGGGGGTTCTGGAAGATGCGTACGTGGATGTTCCCCTGGGCCGCCCTATACACCGCGCAGATTGCGGTAGGCATGTTCATTTGGAGCTTTCTCGATGAAAGAGGCAGCGGAGTAACATCCGGCCTGTTGGTTGCCATATCCTTTCTCGCGTTAGCGGCGGCACTGTGGAGAACGAGTTATTTCAAAGCCGCTGCCGAAACAGCTGAAGATGGCGAGCTCAAATGAGGCCCCTTGTCAGAATCTCCGCTGTCTTCTGCTCAATACTTTTAGCCACAACTTCCATTGCGCAGACTGACGAGCCCTACATCTACATACTCGGTGTTGCACAAGATGCCGGTTATCCACAGATAGGCTGTTATGCAGAACATTGCCTAGCTGGCTGGATTGATCCAAGTCTGCAGCGAGGAGCAACTTCAATTGCTGTTATCAATCCTGGCTCCGGACAAAAATTTCTCTTCGAGGCTACACCCAATCTTCCAGCGCAGCTGTACGCGCTAGACCTAGAAGCACCCAACGAGCGCTTCCAACTCGCTGGAGTGTTTCTCACTCACGCTCATATCGGACACTATGCTGGCTTGATGTTCTTCGGGATTGAAGCAATGTCAGCCTCCAATCAACCAGTCTACGCCATGCCGCGCATGTTTAGCTTTCTAGAGAACAATGGCCCATGGAGTCAGCTAGTCGAGCTCGAGAATATTCGGCTGGAGACGCTGCAGGAACAGCGGCAAGAAAGTTTTACTGGCATCGGCATTACCCCGTTTCTGGTTCCCCATAGAGACGAGTTTTCCGAGACGGTGGGCTATGAGATTACCGGACCAAACAAGAAAGCTGTATTCATACCAGACATCAATAAGTGGTCGGTGTGGGATTCAGACCTCGCCGCGCTGGTGAGATCTGTGGACTATGCATTGATCGATGCGACTTTCTATGGCGATGGTGAGTTGCCTGGCCGCGACATGTCACAGGTTCCGCATCCCCTTGTTACACAAAGCATGAATGCGCTAAGTGAACTATCAAGTGATGAGCGAGCAAAGATTTGGTTCATACACTTCAACCATACGAACCCGCTACTGAATGTCGATAGTGAGGAGAGTAAGTTCGTTAGATCGCAGGGATACAATGTAGCAGCCGAAGGCGTGCGACTCGCACTCTGATAGTAGATCACGCTGCGAGGCTTAGCCGTTTCGCAGCTTCTCTAATTCTTCCCAACGTTCATAGATTTTCTCAAGCTGGCTCTGTACATCCGCCACCTGCTTCAGTGTTTTCTCGACAGATTTTCCACCGTCGTCCTGATTGTCGTAGAACTCAGGTTGCGACATGTTTTTCTCTAACTCAGTCTGACTTACCTCAAGCGCTTCTATCTGAGCAGGAAGTGCCTCGAGCTCGCGCTGGTCCTTGTAGGAGAGTTTCTTGCTCTGAGCTTTTTTTGGTTCAGGCTTTTCTTCCAGCTGCTTGGTCGATGAACCACCGCTGGATTTTTCACTGTCTTCGAAGCTAAACAGCTTGCCGCCTCTGCGCGCCCAGTCGCTGTAACCCCCAACATACTCGCCGATCTTCCCATCACCTTCGAACACCATAAGGCTAGTAACCACGTTGTCCATGAATTGCCTATCGTGGCTGACAAGAAGCACCGTTCCGTCGAATTTCAATAGTATGTCTTCGAGCAGTTCTAGGGTCTCGATATCTAGGTCGTTGGTTGGTTCGTCAAGTACCAGAATATTCGCTGGCCTGCTAAACACCTTCGCGAGTATCGCCCGGTTCTGCTCACCACCGGAGAGTGCCTTAGCCGGTGTACGAATCCTGTCTGGCGCAAAGAGAAAGTCGCCCAGATAGCTGATCACATGCTTGTTCTGGCCATTGATCTCGATGTAGTCCGAACCACCGCTCACGTTATCGATCAGATTCTTTTCCATGTCGAGGTGTTCGCGTAACTGATCGAAGTAAGCAACCTCTAATTTCGATCCGAGTTTTACAGTGCCTTCCTGCGCAGTCAGTTTACCCAGCAGGATCTTGAGCAGCGTCGACTTACCCCCACCGTTCGCACCGACGATGCCGATACGGTCGCCACGCATGACTGTGGTAGAAAAATCCTTGATCACAGGTCGATCACCAAAGCTATGGCTGATGCCTTCTAGCTCTGCCACAATCTTTCCTGAACTCTCAGTGGTGTTCAACTTGAACTTCGCACTTCCCTCAAGTTCTCTGCGCGCGCCTCTCTCCAGTCGCAATGCCTCTAACGCACGAACCCTGCCCTCGTTGCGCGTACGCCTAGCCTTGATGCCCTGCCGGATCCAAACTTCTTCTTCCGCCAGTTTCTTATCGAATAATTTGTTCGCTCTCTCTTCGCTGGCTAGCTGCTGCTCGCGAAAATCTAGAAATTTTTGGAACGTTCCTTCGAATTCGTACAGGTGTCCTCTATCGATCTCTACAATCTTGTTAACTACATTCTGCAGGAAGGTTCTATCGTGAGTAACAAGTAAGACGGCTCCGTTGTAGTCCTGCAGTTGCTTCTCGAGCCACTCTATCGCTGGCACGTCGAGGTGATTAGTCGGTTCATCGAGAAGAAGAAATTCTGGCTCTCGTACCAGAGCGCGCGCCAAAGCTACGCGCTTGCGCCAGCCACCGGATAACTGAGACATGAGTTTGTCTGCCGGCAATTGCAGCTGTGTGATGACTGTGTCTACTTTCTGTCCTAGGCTCCAACCCTGTTTCGCTTCCAGCGCGCCCTGCACGCGCTCGAGCTTGGCCATGTCGGCATTCTCGTAGTCGGCAATCATGTGATGGTACTGCTTTAGGAGTTCGCCCACTTCCGCGAGGCCGCCCGCAACCATGTCATAGACAGATTGCTCATCGGCTTCGGGTAGCGACTGCTCTAGCCATGCAATCTCCACTCCAGGCCTAAGCCAGCGTTCGCCGCTGTCGGGCTGCATCGAACCCGCGATGACTTTCATGAAGGTAGTTTTGCCGGCGCCATTACGGCCTAACAATCCAATCTTACTGCCCTTCTTCAGCGTGAAGTCGACTTCATCGAGAAGGATATGAGTACCAAAATTGAGAGCAACTTTATCGAGGCGAACTAGAGGCATGGAATAACTACTTAGGAAAAACGCTGGTGGCTGATTGGCGGCCATTCTACCCTAACGTTCGCCGAAAAAGTGACCAATTACGAGACCGTCTGCGACATTTAGCGAGATGCGAAATAGTGTAACTAATTAGCTAATTTCACCATTTCTCAATTCAATACCACCGCACTTAGAATGATTTATTTAACAATTTCAGTTACTTAACTATTGGTACGGATGCTGCATTGAATAAAGAACAATGGATAAAGGGTGTTTGAAGAAGTCTAGGTGCGGAGGTAGAAGCTATGAGCGAGACGAATTCAGAAAACAGTTTGATGTCAATGTTGTTCAAGGGGGCCTGTTTGGTCTTGGTTGGCCTGCTTACCCTTGTCGGGATAGTTGGTTTGGTCTTGCCCATTATCCCAGGAATTTTGTTTCTATTTCTCGCAGCATTGCTGCTGGCAAAAGTGTCTAGCCGCTTCGACGCGCTGTTGCATAAAAATGAGAATGTGAGGACTTGGCGCCGCCGCTGGGATACTAGCAACGCGCTGCCTTTGCTGCAGCGCGTAAAATTATCTTTTTTACTGGTGGCCAAAGCAATAGTCAACGGCGTAGAAGCTACTGTGAACTCGCTGAAGAATGCTAATTCGAGTAGTTAGCGCAAGCTCTGCCAAGAGTTGCCTTCGGTATTCGAGCTAACTGCTTTCTCGATGAACCGCATGCCGCGCAAGCCATCTGCTATACCCGGGACTAGCATTGCGTCGGGGTCACACTCTCGATTGCTCTTACGCGCATTCAATTGCTCGGCAATATCTCGATAGAGTGTTGCGAACGCTTCTAGAAAACCCTCTGGGTGCCCAGCAGGCAGACGCGTCATAGTGCCGGTTGCCGCAGGGATGCTAGCGCTAGCCCTTGATAATATTTCCTTGTTGCCACCGAGAGCCGTGAGGCTCAGGTAATTAGGATTCTCCTGTGACCAGTCAATGCTAGCCTTGTCACCATAGAGTCGAATACGCAGCGCGTTCTCGTTGCCGATTGCTATCTGGCTGGACCAGAGACTGCCTTTGGCGCCATTGTCGAAACGTAGGAGGATATTCGCGTTGTCATCCAATTTACGCTGGCCTACGAAGGAGTTCAGGTCGGCAAGCAGTTCAGTTGTCTTCAGGCCGCCGGTGAATTCCGCAAGATGAAACGCATGGGTTCCGATGTCGCCTATACAACCTCCCGCTCCGGCTTTCTCTGGGTCGGTTCGCCAGGCTGCTTGTTTCTGATCGTCGTCTTCGATGTTAGTAGCCAGCCAATCTTGCGGATACTCAACCTGCACGACACGAATATCGCCAAGCCTGCCTTGTGCTACTAGCTGCCGCGCCAATCTAACCATAGGATAGGCGCTATAGTTATAGGTTACGGCGAACAAGAGACCGCTGTTGTTCGCCAACTCGGCTAACTCTTCGGCTTGAGCGAAGGTTGCAGTAAGAGGCTTATCGCAGATGACGTGAATGCCAGCGCGCAACATCGCGCTAGCGGCGGAGTAATGCAGATGGTTAGGGGTGACGATCGTGGCTACTTCTATGCCGTCTTCTCTAGCGGCCTCGGCCACAGCCATGTCTTCGAAACTTTCGTAACTTCGATCAGCATCTATGCCTAATTCTACCGCCGATGCTGCCGCTCTTTCTGGGTCGCTGCTGAGTGCGCCTGCTAGCAATTCGTATTTATCATCCAGCCTCGCGGCTATACGATGTACCTCCCCAATAAAGGCGCCCTGCCCACCACCTACCATACCGAGTCTAAGCTTCGGCTGAACCAAAGTGTTTTCCATCATGCTGTAATCCGTATCAAGGGCTAATCGATTCCTAGAATTCTTTTATTGGCTGCGTCATCGCTGCCGCCATCTGCGAAGTCATCGAAGGCCTTGTCGGTAACATGAATGATGTGGTCACGAATGAACTCGGCGCCCTTTCTGGCTCCATCTTCGGGGTGCTTAAGGCAGCACTCCCACTCCAAAACAGCCCAGCCATCAAAATTCATAGCGGCTAGCTTAGAGAACATCGCCTTGAAATCTACCTGACCGTCACCTAGCGAGCGAAATCTGCCTGCGCGATCTATCCAACTTTGATATCCCCCATAGACTCCTTGTTTAGCAGTCGCGTTGAATTCAGCATCCTTAATATGGACCATCTTTATGCGATCCTGATAAGCATCCATAAAGCCTAAATAATCCAGCTGCTGCAAAACCATGTGGCTTGGGTCGAAGAGAATATTGCAGCGGGGGTGATTATTCACCCTCTCGAGAAACATCTCGAAGGTAATACCATCGTGAAGATCTTCGCCGGGATGAATCTCGTAACACACGTTTACACCGGCATCGTCGAATGCATTAAGTATCGGGAGCCACCGCTTGGCGAGTTCATCGAATGCTGTCTCGATCAGGCCAGCAGGGCGCTGTGGCCAGGGATAGAGGTAAGGCCAGGCGAGCGCGCCGGGAAAGGTCGCATGATCGCTGAGGCCAAGATTCTTGGAAGCTTTCGCCGCCAATAGCATCTGCTCAACCGCCCATTGCTGCCGTGCTTTTGGATTGCCTCTGACATGCTCGGCAGCAAAGCCATCGAACATTTCATCATAAGCTGGATGCACCGCTACCAACTGTCCTTGAAGGTGGGTGGACAGCTCTGTGATCTCAACGTTGTGCGCGGCGAGAGTTCCCTTCACCTCGTCACAGTAATCTACACTCTGGGCTGCTGTTGCCAAGTCGAATAGGCGCTCGTCCCAGCTAGGAATCTGCACCCCCTTAAATCCGCACTCGGCTACCCAAGAGGCAATTGCATCGAGCGAATTGAAAGGTGATTCATCGTCGGCGAACTGCGCCAGAAAAACGGCTGGACCTTTTATCGTTTTCATAGTTTTTTCACTAATATTGCAAAATTAATTCTTTGTCCCATAGTGCCTATATGGGACGCCTATCTCTAGAACGGCGAATCGGGAAAGTAATAGCCGGCAGCATTTTCTTGGTTGATAAGAGGAGACCCAAGAATATATTCGCCGCTGACTGGAATCTGCGAAGTGAACTTTAGAACCGTTAGCTCCATTGCCGTCTCGATCATAGCCGGTGGATACAGCACATCGACAGGAGTTAGCTCATCACCATCCATAACGCGTTTCACCATGTCTTTCATACCGCCGCCGCCAACGATAAAAAGATCGTCTTGACGCCTTGCTTGACGTACCGCCTGAATCACACCGATGGCGATATCGTCATCCTGTGCCCAGACCGCATCTATCTTCGGAAAGCGCGCAAGAAAGTCCTGCATTACGCTGAAGCCATCGTCTCGGTTCCAGTTTGCGAATTTGTGGTCCAGTACGTTGATGTTACTGCCTTCTAGCTCCGTCATGAACCCGTCGAAGCGTTGGGTATCAATTACAGTAGGAATTCCGCGCAGCACGACGATGTCGCCAGTGTTGTCTAGTGCTCCCTTTATATACTCGGCAGACACGCGACCCATTTCCGCATTGTTACCCGCCACATAGACGTCGGCTATACCCTCTTCGCTCAGGCCTCTATCGACGACGGTTACGAAAACGCCGCGACGCTTAACGTTGCGAACCGGGCCGGTGAGAGGCGCCGATTCGAAAGGTAAAATTACCAGCGCATCGATATTGTGAATTGCCACCAAGTCTTCGAGATCGTTTGCCTGCTCGGACGCGCTGTTTGCAGTAACGAGGACAATCTTAAGGTCGGGGTTTTCAGCTTCCAGACGCGCCTTGGATTGCTCTGCATGAAAATTCAGACCCCCGGCCCAGCCATGAGTCGCCGAAGGTATCGAGACGCCGATTGTGACCGATTGAGCCAGTGAGCCCGAGGCTATGCTCAGCAGAAACGCGGCGAGAACAATGCGAATAGAGGATGAGAGTCTGGATGACAACTTGAATAACATGGATGCTTCCTTCTTGTTCTTTGTAGAGTGCGAACCTCGGCGTCTAGCCGAGGAGCGGTGGTCAGTATAGCGAATCATAGGATTTCTGCTACTGAGCTGGAATGCGAGAACCTGTCAGAAAAACTAATTGCATTTTAGCACCTCTATTTTTGGCTCAATCCCGTGCGGAACCTCGATTTGGTGATACCCTTAGCGCCGCTTCTGAAATGGCTTACCTTGATGCTCAAGACTCACACCCGACTCGTCTGTTCGCGAGCGCTGATTGCAAGTTGCCATTTCTCCTCGACCACTATCACTGAGAATCATGTCCTATGAAAGATCTCACCCAAGGCTCGGCGACCAAAGCCATTCTAGCTATGGCTATTCCGGTAGCTGCGGGAATGATCTTTCAGACTCTGTATTTACTCGTAGACCTCTATTTTGTCGCAGCACTGGGAGAAGACTCAGTTGCCGGGGTTGGCACTGCAGGCACGCTACTGTTTATGATCATGGCATTGACGCAAGTTTTAGGCGTCAGCGCGGTTGCGCTGATTTCTCAGGCAGTAGGCCGCAAAGATCAGGAGCATGCGAATCTAATTTTCAATCAATCCCTAGTTCTATCCGCAGTCTGCGCGGTGATTACTCTGCTCGGCGGTTATTTACTAGCCGAGTCTTATCTGAGCAGCATTACTGCTGACGACGCAGCACTACGTGAAGGCCTGACATTTCTTTACTGGTTCCTACCCGGCATGGCATTGCAGTTCGCTATGATGGCGATGGCTTCCTCGCTGCGAGCGACCGGCATCGTTAAGCCGGCTATGATTGTTCAGGTTTTAACCGTCGTGTTAAACACGATTCTTGCCCCCATACTGATCGCCGGCTGGGGCCCTGGTCCAGCGCTCGGCGTTCTGGGGGCGGGCTTGGCTAGCAGCATTTCCATTACAATCGGCGTGGCTCTACTCACGCTGTATTTCTTTAAACTAGAGAAGTACGTGTCCTTCGAGCCAGCACTCTGGCGACCTAGATTCGATATCTGGAGGAAGATGATGGACATCGGCCTCCCAGCTGGCGGCGAAATGCTTTTGCTATTCGTCTATTTCTCCGCAGTCTATTGGTTGATCCAAGACTTCGGCGCTCAAGTGCAGGCGGGGTTTAGTATTGGTGGGCGCATCATGCAATCCATATTCATGCCCACTATGGCTATTGCGTTCGCCGTGGGACCGATCATCGGCCAAAACTTCGGCGCCGGGAAAGCCGACAGAGTAAGAGAGACGTTCAGAAGCGGCATCATTCTTAGCAGCGTCGTCATGTTTATCACTACGGTGATCATGCAATGGCGACCGGAAGTCTTAGTGATGATTTTCACCGAAGATGCTGAAGTGATTGAAGTGGGTGCCGTCTTCCTGCAACTGATTTCCCTCAACTTCGTCGCGCAGGGCATTGTCTTTACCTGCTCTGGTGTCTTTCAGGGTCTAGGCAATACGCGTCCAGCGCTGCTTAGCTCGGGCGTGCGTATACTAATATTCGTTCCGTTGGCGGTCTATCTTCGCTATCAGCCCGATTTCAGCATCAATATGGTTTGGTATGTTTCAATATTGTCTGTCACTGCTCAGGCTACTGTAAGTTTTCTCTTAGTGCGCCGAGAGTTCGTGCGAAAGCTAGACTCTAGTGAAGACGGGCAGTCTGGGGAACCGAGCGAGCGCTCTAGTTAATCCCCTACATATTAGAAGGTTTTCGTTCCGCCGCACCATAGATCTATGTGGCCAATAGTAAGTTGACAACCCCTAGGGGCAGTAATAGTCTGAGGCAACATCAAAAAAAATCAAGGACTGGATCCATGAGAAAACTACAATTTGCTGCTCTCTCTACTGCCGCTTTACTACTTAGCTCTACTGCCCTAGCAGGCAACGGCTTCTCACCCGATGAAGCGTTTCAAACTATGCTAAAACTCGAGGGTAATTGGGCTGGCGAAGCTCAGGTCGTTCCTGTTGGCCAAAATAGAGATGATGCAGCTGTTGCAGCAACTTCGGTCTCTTTCAAGAATATCGGCAATTCATCAGTGATGCAGACATTTGCTGCAGGCACTCCTGCTGAGATGGTCAGCATGTACCATCAAAATGGTAAAGAAGAGCTTATTCATACTCACTACTGCGCTATTGGCAACCAGCCTTCAATGACTTTCAGAGACTCTGGCGAAAAGGGTGTCATCGACTTCCAATTCACCAAGGGTACAAATATGGATGTCGCTTCGAGCCCACACGCTCACCATAGCTTCATGCGTATGATCGATGAAGATACTTACGAAACTCGTACTGAAAATTGGGGCGGCGGGCAAGTCACTTCAATCCGCTACACTACAATGACGCGAGTTGCAGAATAGTTATAAGCAACTTCAGTCGATAAGAATCAAGGCGTAACTTTTGTTACGTCTTTTTTTTGAATTCATTTTCTGATATTTAGAACAGATACATCTCCGATCCCGCAGCAGCACTTGCGTGGTATCAAACAATGTTGGCGCCAACGGGTATCGCCTCGAAGCAGCTCAATGAAGACACTCATAACCTGCTCATTTCAATGCTAGTAAGACTTTTCATTTCACTAGCAGGCATACTTCTACGAACGGTATGGCTTCCTGGTCGTTCTAATCTCCGCTGCTTGCAACTGCAACTCCGCGTGAAAACGTTAGAATATGCCCTTTGAATTCTTCATTCAGATAGTCTGTGTTGCCTGGCTTTTTCTGACGAGAGCTATATCCGAGTTCGATCATCCTAGTGCTCAGTTTGTTTTTCCTACCACGGCCTGGGTCGACAATAATTACTTCACACGCTGGATTCGAATGACTTTCGATAAAGTTAGCAAGTAATTCGATGTGTTGTTCTTCGTACAGTAAGTCGCTTCCTATTATTAAATCGAAAAGACCGAGGTCGTCCTCTGTGTCAGCCCAATCTACCTGTTTATAGGCAATAGGTGAGTCTTCGTTGAGAAGGGCATTTCTTGCGAGAAAATCTCCTGTCTCAGGATGATAGTCAGTCGCTGTAATATCTGCATGCTGCTTATTCAGAAGCAGGCTGCTTAGCGCCATGCCACAGCCGATCTCCAAGATTCGTTTTGAGCCCGTGTTGTAGTCACTGATAGTGTGAGCAAGAACCCTACTTGATGGCCACACAACACCAAAAATAGGCCACTGAGCAGAGGATATTCCGAGATTCTCGGCAACACCCTCGGGGTCATGAAATTCTTGCCGATTGCGCAAGGTACACACATGGATATCTATCTTTCCAAACTCGATGGTCTGGTAGGATAAGCGGAGTTTTGTCATTAGGCTGCCTTAAGATTGGCGCTAAGTCAGCTATCTAAGATAAATGACAAAACGTAGTAGTAGTCTAAGCTATAGTATTGGGCTAGAAAGGCAATGTATTTCGCGGATCCATCCGCACTATGTAGAAGGATCTATCCAATCCACGGCCGGCACTTTAACTACATAGAATGTACCGAGGCGAAGTACTAAATTGAACAGTACAAATGCATTTTTTCTCTTTCCAGACGCAACATCACATTCATCGGAGATAGATGAATGACTTTCTGACGACCCACCAGAACTCTATTCAATAGCACGACAATGGTTCGCGGTTTTCAGAAGTTGAGGCGATGATGTCAATGAGCTTCTTCATGATGGTTACCCGACTGCCTGCTTAGACGGGGCCGCGTTTGGCTACATCAATGTATTTAAGTCCCACGTGAATGTTGGCTTCTTCATGGGCGCATTTATTGATGACCCCCATTCCCTTCTCTTAGGATCAGGTAAACGTATGCGCCATGTTAAACTTACTTCGGAGAACGAGATTGATCCTGGGAAAATTGGAGAATTGATTCGCAGCGCCTATCTCGGCATGAAAGTTAGACTGTCACTGTGACCGCTTCAGAGCCTTGTCTTTCAGTCTTCCCCCTTCTTGATAATTCCCTGTAACAAAACTGCTGCTTAGTCGTCATGTAGCTTGTGATAGGAAATTACTTCGCGAGTTTCTAGTTAGATCAAATTGGAGAACACCATGGTAAAGGCCGTAGAATTTTGGGATGCCCGAGCGGAGAGTTATGCGAAGTCATCTATAGGAAACGAGGAGGTTTACAATGAAAAATTGGAAACTACGCAACACTATTTCGACGCAGATTCACTAGTGTTTGAGTTCGGCTGTGGCACGGGTACAACCGCCCTTTGAATCGCTATCAATTCTCTAGACACTTAGCAGCCTCTGTTGATAACGCTCTTCATACTTTACAGGCGACAGCTGATTATTGGAACTGTGCCGTCGTTTGCTGTTATAAAACATTTCAATGTAATCA
>Ga0307995_1000340_pt1 | contig 32946 bp, 29 predicted proteins | sample EllFjometagen262_FD_203132 | JGI IMG/M metagenome (GOLD analysis project Ga0307995, IMG submission 203132) | Marine microbial communities from Ellis Fjord, Antarctic Ocean - #262 | ecosystem: Environmental > Aquatic > Marine > Unclassified | place: Southern Ocean | collected 2014-11-02 | reverse complement strand
AGGCAAGGGTGAAAAGGTGTGGTAAGAGCACACCGGTTTTTTGGTAACAAAAAACGCATGGTAAACCCCACTGGGAGCAAGGCTAAATAGAGATGACATTGTGCTGATTTATCAGCGCTAAAAACAGTCTTTAGTTCGTCGTCTGGGTTAGCTGCTTGAGTCTAAGCGTGAGTTTAGACCTAGAGAAATGACTGCTTTAATGACAGAACCCGGCTTATAGACTATCTAGCTAAGTAAAAAAATCCTCTTTAATTAAAACCCAAAAAACAGGTATTTCTAATATTTTTGTCTGAAAACTATTGTATTGACTAGGTTAAATAAAACCCATAACATCCCATAAAAACCCAAATAGGAGTTTTGTTGAGATATTTAAAAGAAAAGATAGCTTTAAAACATTTGTTTTTCCCAACTTTTCTTTTTGTGTGTGGAATAAAAAATTATGTTTTTATCAAGTTACGAAAACAAGTTAGACAAAAAAGGGAGAGTTTCAGTGCCAGCTAGCTTTAGAACGTATTTAATTTCTTTAGGTTATAATGGATTTATTGCCTATCCATCTTTTAATAACGAAGCACTCGAAGCTTGTTCTGAAGACAGAATAGAAAAACTTTCTAACACAATAGATACATTAAATCCATTTGAGGAAAAAAGAGATTATTTTGCAACTTCAGTTTTGTCAGAAAGTATGAGTTTACAATTTGATAACGAAGGTAGAGTTTCAATTACAGATAAATTATTAAACCATGCAAAAATTAAAAATAACATCCTGTTTGTTGGTTTAGGAAAAACTTTTCAAATATGGGAACCTAAATCTTTCGATAAATTCAAAATAGTTGCAAGGAAAAAAGCGTATCAAAATAGATCTAATTTAAAATGGGATAACAAACTAACAGGGGAGAAAACATGACAATAAAAATAGGTGCTGGAGAACTTAAGGAATTAAAACCGAGAATTTTAGTTTTAGGTGTTGGCGGTGCTGGCGGTAATGCAATAAATGCTATGATTGAATCAGGTATGCAAGGTGTAGAATTCGTTGCAGTCAACACAGATGCTCAAGATTTAAAATTAAGTAGAGCTGACGCAAGAATTCAAATTGGCACAAGTTTGACTCAAGGCTTAGGAGCTGGAGCAAAGCATGATATTGGACAAGCTGCTGCGGATGAATCTTTAAATGAAATAATAAATTTTTTACAAGGTGCTAATATGGTTTTCATTACTGCTGGTATGGGAGGTGGAACTGGAACAGGGGCATCAAGCGTAATAGCAAGAGCGGCTAGAGAACTTAATATTTTAACTGTTGGCGTTATCACTCTTCCTTTCTCATATGAAGGACCTAAAAGAATGAGAAGAGCTATGGAAGGAATGAATGCATTAAAAAAACATTTAGATACTTCGATTGTAGTTCCAAATCAAAATATTTTTAAAGTTGCTAGCGAGACGACAACATTTGAAGATTCATTTCATTTATCTAACGATGTTTTGAAACATGGAGTACAGAGTATCACTGATCTTATGGTTAAACCGGGAATTATAAATTTAGATTTTGCAGATGTTGAAACTGTTATGAGTTCAATGGGCAAAGCTATGATGGGAACCGGTGAAGCTGAAGGGGAAGATAGAGCTTTAACAGCGACTGATAAGGCTTTAAACAACCCATTAATAGATGACTACTCACTTAAAGGAGCGAAAGGTTTATTAGTTAATATAACAGGTGGAAAAGACATAACACTTTTTGAGGTAGACCAAGCTGTAAATAAAATAAGAGCAGAAGTAGATCCAGAAGCTGAGTTAATTTTTGGAGCTATAAAAGATGATTCACTTAATGGGAAAATGAGGGTATCAATAGTTGCGACAGCTTTAGATGGCCAAGTTGCTAGTAATACTGGAGTTGTGAATATGGTTAACCGTATCCAAAATAGAAATACTGGTTATTCAGACGCAGGGTCATTTACAAAGACACCGATGATGCAAAATAATTCTGTTAATAGCTCAATTAGTGGCGCGACAGTTTTAAAGCTAGATGAACAGTTTGAGGTAAATGAAGTACAACAATCCTCTTTAAATATTCAGGAAGAAACAATAACTCAAAATAATAACGAGGATCAGTTTTTGAACACACATGAAAATAACTCTTACAGTGACGAAATAAACATGGAGGTATCACATGATGAAACTTTATCGGAACTTGACTCGTTAGAACAGGCACCTTTAAATGAAGAATTTATATCATCTACAGAAGAAGAAAATACTCCAAAACTTTTTTCTGAAGAGATTTCTTTAGGTGAAAATAATACTTCTTCAATAGAATCAGAGCAAAAACTTTTTGACCACGAAAATAATCAGGAAGAAGACTTTGAGATTCCTGCATTTTTAAGAAGACAAAAGTTTTAATGGTAAAAAAAAAATTGAATGAAAATTACTACCTCATCACTGGAAAAAAAACATTTTCCAGTGATGTTAGATGAAGTTATCCAAGCATGTTTGCCAGCTAGTAAAAATAGGCTAATAATAGATTGTACTTTTGGAGGAGGTGGATATTCCAAAGAATTATTAAAGTTTCCTAATATTAACGTTGTAGCTCTAGACAGAGATAAATCTACAATTAATAGAGCAAAATATTTAGAAAAAGTTTACCCAACGCAATTTTCTTTTCATAACGAAAAATTTAGCAATTTAAACAAAGTAATAAAAGAAGAGAACAAACCTGATGTAATTATTTTTGATTTGGGCTTATCAACCTTCCAACTTCAGGATTATAGTAGAGGATTTTCATTTAAGTCTAATGAAAAAATAGACATGCAAATGGGTTTGTCAGAAACATCGGCCGAGGATGTAATTAATACTTTAGATGAAAAAAATCTTAAACTAATAATAAAAATTCTAGGAGAAGAACGGGAAGCAGGCAGAATTGCAAAAAATATAATTAAAGCAAGAGCGCTAAAGAAGATCAATACTGTTACAGAGTTAGTACAAATAATAGAAGCAAGTAAAAAAAAAAATTATAATAAAAAAATAAATGTATGTACAAAAACATTTCAAGCTTTAAGAATATTTGTAAATAAAGAAACTACGGAATTAATAGAAGGATTAATCAAAGCAACTCAGCTCATTAAATTTGGAGGAAAAATAATAGTAATAAGTTTTCACTCAATAGAAGATAAGATTATTAAATATTATTTTACCAATTATTCATCAAATAAGTCCAATCCTTCTAGATATATGCCCACAGAAAATAATGAAAAAAACTCCTTTTTTGAAAAATATAAAAATAATTTTAGAACTCCAAGCAAAGAAGAGTTAATTAAAAATCCACCTTCAAGATCTGCAAAATTAAGAGAAGCGGTTCGCACAGAACAAGAATTTATTCACCCGAGAGAATTTGAAGAAAAATTTAAAAAATATACAGATATTGAAAATGTTTCTATATAAAAAAAAAAAATTAATAATAACTTTTATCTACGCTTCTTTTTTCATTGCTATACCTATAATTAAAAATGAAAGCAGATTAATAGAAAAAAAAATTCAGAGTTATGAAAGTGAAATATTCCAGTTAGAAAAAAATTTATTAGAAGCAAGCTTAGAGTTTCAATACTTAACTTCACCAGCAATTTTAACTACTAAAATAGAAAATCATATAGATCAAAAATATAATAATTTAGATTTATCTCAAATTTATCTAAATATTGATGATTTTATATCTGCACAAAAAAAAATAACAAAAATTTCAATTAATGAACAACAAAAAAAATAATAAAAATTTTAATCACAAAAATCAAAAATCGTTCTTTTTTGATGATTTTCTTGAAACGTCTCAAAAAAATAAAAAACTTAATAAATCAAAAATTTACGAAGATAGACTTTATGCATTATTTTCTTTTTTTTTTTCATTAATACTTATTTTTTCAATTTCTATCTTTTCTATTTCTGTTCAAGAATCTAATTTTCAAGGATACAAGAAAAATAATTACAATTACCCATTATTGAGAAGAGATGTTTTAGATAGAAATGGAGAATTAATGGCTCGAAATATAAATTCTTATCATGCTGTGGTTAAATCAGATCTTATAAAAAATAAAAAAAACTTTATATTAAAAATTAAACTAAATTTTCCTGAAATTTCTTCAATAAAATTAAAAAATAAATTGGAAAGTAAAAAAAGATTTTACTTAAAAAGAAGATTGAATGAGGATGAAAGAAATAGATTATGGTCTTTAGGTGAAAAAGGAATAATTACTGAATCGTTTCAAAGAAGAGTGTATCCACATGGTCAATTATATAGTCATGTTTTAGGTCAAATTGATGATGATAATTATGGCATTTCAGGAATTGAAAATTATTTTGATAGAGAGCTAAGGGATAATCAGAAAATAAAAGAACCCCTGACTCTAACGCTAGACTCAAATATTCAGTTTTTGATTAAGACACAATTACTGAAAGCTATGGAGGATTTTCAAGCAAATTCGGCAAGTGGATTATTAATGGATGTAAAAAGTGGTGAGGTTTTATCCCTAGTTTCTTTGCCTGATTACAATGTAAATATTAGAGATAATATTTCAGATATTAAATATATGAATCATATTACAAAAGGTGTTTTTGAACTTGGCTCAGTATTTAAAACATTTACTGTTGCTCTTGCCCTCGAAGAAAATATTTTATCTCCGAAAACTATGATTAATAATATACCTGACAATGTTAAATGTTCTATTCATAATATTAGCGACATACATGAGTTCCCTCAAAGTTTATCAGTTGAAGATATTTTGATAAGATCCTCAAATATAGGCTCCCTAATGATTGCCAGACAAATTGGCGAAATTAAATTAAAAAACTTTATCGAAAAACTTGGACTTTTAAAAGTTGCAGATTTTGAATTGGAAGAAATAGGTCGACCTCATAATTTTAAGTGGGAAGCATGTAAATTAGAAACCGTATCTTTTGGACACGGCATTACGACAACACCACTACAAGCTGCAGCAGCTTATGCATCTATTACAAATGGAGGATATATTGTTAAACCAACACTTCAGCTAGAAAAAAATTCTAACTTTGAAAGCAGGGTTTCTGTTATTTCCAATAAAACAAGTGATCAGATAAATAAAATGCTACGGAAAGTAGTAGCTGAAAAAAGAGGAACTGCTAGTAACGCCGATATCTTTGGGTATGAAGTTGGTGGTAAAACAGGTACGGCGAAAAATTACTCAAATGATAAGAAAAACATCAATACATTTATTTCCATATTTCCATCAAATGAACCAAAATATGTTCTACTTGTTATGCTAGATGACCCAAAGGGAGCACCACATCTTGTCTATAATTACAAAGGTAAGCCGGCTACTAATATTTCCAGAACTGAAGCGGGCTGGAACTCTGTTTATGTTTCAGGGAAAATAATAGAAAAAATTGGACCTATTTTAGCCATAAACAACAACGAGGTTCACAATACTCATGTTGTTAAAAAAAATAATTAAAAATTTATCAATCGGTAACCAAAAAATTAATATCGAAGGATTGTCTCTAGATAGCAGGCAGGTTAAAAAAAATTATCTATTTTTTGTTACCAAAGGTGCACAATATAACGGCGAAGATTACATTTTTAGTGCAATTCAAAATGGTGCGAGAGCTGTAGTGTGTGAGATAGGTTGTAAAATTAAAAATATAAAAATACCAATCATAAAAGTCAAAAGTATTAAAAAAACAATAACTGAAGCGTGCAAAGTATTTTATCAAGCAAAACCAAAAAATATTATTGCTGTTACTGGAACGAATGGAAAAAGTTCAGTTGCTGAATTTTACTATCAAATTCTCTCAGCTCAAAAAATTCCTGTTGCATCTATGGGAACTTTAGGAATTAAAATAAACAACAAAGTAACAAGAACTAATCTTACAACACTCGATATAATTTCTTTACACAGAGAATTAGAAAAAATTAAAAAACTTGGTATTGATAACGTCATATTAGAAGCCTCTAGTCATGGTTTAGACCAAGGAAGATTAGATGGATTAAATTTTAAAACTGCAATTTTTACAAACTTTTCACAGGATCATCTGGATTATCATAAAAATATGAAACACTATTTAAATGCTAAACTGATTTTATTTTCCAAGTTGTTAAAAAATAATTATATAATTACAGATAATGAGATTCCACAATTTTTAAAATTAAAAAAAATAACCAAAAAAAATAATTTAAATTTACTTACTATTGGTAAAAAAAATTCTACAATTCAATTTAAAGCAATTGAGCCAAATGGTAATTTTCAGAGTATTAATTTCAGATACAAAAAAAAAAATCATGATGTTAAAATTCCTTTAATTGGTCTATTTCAGATTAAGAATTTATTTATGTCAATTATTGCAGCCAAACTGTCTGGTTTGGAAGTTAAACAAATTTTGAATGTTGTTAAAAATATAAAAGAAGTGGACGGTCGACTACAGTTAATAAAAACTTTGCACAACCAAGCAAAAATATTTATTGATTATGCACACACACCAGATGCACTCGAGACTTCACTGAAAACTCTTAAGGAACATTATAAGATTAAAGCAGATGTGGTTTTTGGATGTGGAGGTGAAAGAGACAAAAAAAAGAGATCTAAGATGGCAAATATTTGTGAAAAAAATGCAGAAAAAATATATGTAACAGATGATAATCCAAGAAATGAAAACCCTAAATTGATTAGAAGCATGATCATATCTGGATTCAGTAAGAAATTATCTTTTTCTGAAATACCATCAAGATCTAAAGCAATCGAGACAGCACTCATGAAGTCAAAACCCAATAGTATTATACTTATAGCTGGAAAAGGACATGAGACTATTCAAATATATAAAAAAAAAATTATTAATATTTCAGACACAGAGATAGTAAAAAATATCAATATTAAAAAACTTAAATTTAAAAAAAAAAATTATAATAAAATTTTTAATGAAGAAATTATAAAGAAAATAGTTATAAAAAATAAAGTAAGTTTCGAGGGAGTTTCAATCAACTCTAAACAAATTAAAAAAAATAATCTATTCATAGCAATAAAAGGAAAAAATTACGACGGACACACATTTGTAAAAGAAGCATTAAAGAACAAAGCTAATTATTGCGTTATACAAAAAAATATTAACAAATTAGATAAAAAAAAATTAATTAAATGTTCCAGTACAATTAATTTTTTAAATAAGCTAGCTAAATTAAAAAGAAGCAGTGCAAATTTAAAAGTTATTGCTGTAACCGGTAGTTCAGGAAAAACTACACTTAAAACAATTCTTGGCAAAACCTTAAATGAGTATGGCAAAACATATTTTTCTCAAAAATCCTATAACAATCATATTGGCGTACCCCTTAGTTTATGTAATTTAGAAAATGATCATAAGTATGGTGTTTTCGAAATTGGAATGAGTAACGCTGGGGAAATAGGAAAACTTTCTAATTTAGTTAAACCCGATATTGCAATAATCACAAATATAGGTGAAGCACATGTGGAAAATTTTGATAATTTAGATGGTATTGCTAAAGCAAAATCTGAAATTATTGAGAATATAAATAAAGGAGGCCATCTAATCCTAAATAGTGACGAAAAATATTTTAAATATCTTTCTAGAATTGCAAGAAAGAATAAAATCAATGTTTTATCTTTTGGCAAATCGAAAAAATCTAATGCCAAGTTAGTAAAAAATAAATTATATAGAAATTACAACGATCTTCACTTTAAAGTATTAAAGAAAAATATTTATTTAAGAGTTAAAAATGTTAATTCTTTAATTATCTCTAATATATTATTTACACTAATTACTCTTTACATTTTAGATTTAGATTTAACAAAAATAATAAACTTTTCAAAATATTTTCAGCTAGTAGAAGGAAGGGGAAAATCGCACCTTATCTCAAGATACAAAAAAAATTTCCAACTTATAGACGAAAGCTATAACGCGAATCCTTCATCAGTTAAAAACGCTATTATTAATTTTTCAAATATCAAAAGAAAGCATGAAAAAAAATTCTTACTACTTGGTGACATGTTAGAATTAGGTAAAAAGTCAGATAATTACCATACAAATTTAGCTTATTTCATTAATCGTAGTGATATCGATAAGTTGTTTGTGTATGGGAAAAATGCTTTCAAAACTTATCAAAAAACTTATAAGGCTAAGCAAGGAAATATTTTACAAAACTTAAATGATTTTGATGAAATTTTTTCAGGTATTATGAACAATGGTGATTATTTAATGATAAAAGGCTCAAATGCCACTGGTCTCCACAGATTATCAAAAATAATTATTTCAGGACACAAACATGCTTTATAGTTTTTTATCATCTCTTACAGAAAATTACTCTTATTTAAACGTGTTTAAATATATAACATTTAGAACAGGACTTTCTGTGGTCACATCATTCATAATTGTTTTTCTAATAGGAGAACCTTTAATAAAAATATTTAAAAAAAATCAAATATCAGGACCTATAAGACAGGATGGACCAATAGATCACATAATAAAAAAATCTGGCACACCAACAATGGGAGGGTTAATTATTATATTGGGCATTTTTCTAGGAACTTTTTTATGGGCAGATTTAAGCAATATATATATTTTAACAGTAATTTTTATCTCTATCAGTTTGGGTTTTCTAGGATTCATTGACGATCTGTTAAAAATTAAACAAAAAAATTCTAGAGGATTGAATTCAAAGATGAAACTTTTAGGTCAAATTATCATTAGTTTAATAGCAATTTATATTTTACTTGAACATTCTGAGCATCAGTTTCTAAATAAATTATACTTTCCTTTTTTTAAAAATTTAATTTTCCCGATGGGCATTTTTTTTATACCTTTCGCGATTTTTGTTATTGTTGGTGCATCTAATGCAGTGAATTTAACAGATGGTTTAGATGGTCTTGCAACCGTACCTGTAATGCTAGTTGCTTTGTCTTATACGCTCATAAGTTATGTAGTTGGCAATACAATTTTTGCAGAATATTTAAAAATTCCTTATGTTGAAAATGCAGGGGAATTAAGTATATTTTGTGGAGCTATTTTTGGTTCATGTTTAGGGTTTCTTTGGTACAACGCACCGCCGGCTAAAATATTTATGGGTGATACAGGATCGCTTTCTTTAGGTGGGTCATTAGCCGCTGTAGCTATTATAGTTAAACACGAAATAGTTCTAGCTATAATCGGTGGACTTTTTGTGCTTGAAACTATCTCAGTTATTATACAAGTTTTATCTTTTAAACTAACCGGTAAAAGAGTTTTTATGATGGCCCCAATCCATCATCATTTTGAAAAAAAAGGTTGGCCAGAATCAACCGTAGTAATTAGATTTTGGATTATAGCAATTATTTTAGCATTAATTGGATTGGCTACATTAAAGTTGCGATAATTAATGAAAATATCAAAATTAATAAAAGATAGTTCATTCGCTGTATATGGTCTCGGATTAACAGGCACCTCTGTATTAAAATTTTTAAAAAAAAAAAAAATTAAAAACATTTATATGTGGGATGATAAAAATAAAAAAAATAATAAAAAAAAAATTAATCTTTTTAGAAAAAAATTAAACGAAGTAGATTATATAGTAATTAGTCCTGGAATTAACATTCGAAAGACAAAATTTAAATCGACATTATTTAAAAATAAAAAAAAAATAATTACAGATTTAGATGTATTTTATATGCAAAAAATTCCCATAAAATCTATAGTAATAACTGGAACTAATGGAAAATCAACAGCATGTAAATTAACTCAGCATATATTTAAGACAAATCAATTAGACGCTCAACTTGGAGGTAATTTTGGGAAACCAATTTTAGATCTAAAAATTAAAAGAAAATCAATAGTAATTATTGAGGCATCATCTTTCCAGCTATCATATACGAAATTTGTAAAACCAACTTTTGCAGCTATATTAAATATTAGTAATGACCACCTAGATTGGCACAACACAATTGCGAATTATAAAAACTCTAAATTTAAGATATTTTCTAAACAAGATGCTAACGACGTTGCTTTATTGAAAAATAAAAAACTGATTAACACATTTGTAAAACAAAACTATTTAAGTAAATTAAAAATTATAAAAAAAAATATTCCAAACAACGCAATTAAGAGAAAAATAACTAATAATTATTTAACTTCTGAGCCAAATTTAGAAAACTTAGCATTCGCACATCAAATATCTAAATTATTTAAAATAAAAGAAAAAATTTTCATTAAAGCAGTAAATAATTTTAAAGGATTGCCACACAGATATGAAATATTTTTAAAAAAAAAAAAAATAACTTTTATTAACGATTCTAAAGCAACAAGTTTTCAGGCAACAAAATACGCGCTAAAAAATAATAAAAATATTTTTTGGATCTTTGGAGGTCTCCCTAAGATTAGAGATAATTTTAATCTTGTAGGAGTAAGCTCAAATATAATTAAATCTTTTATCATTGGAAAAAGAACAAATTATTTTAAAAATCAAGTTGAAAAAAAAATAAAATACAAAATATCTTCAAATTTAAAAAATGCAATTAAAGATGTTTTTAAAGAATTAATCTCAGTAAAAGAAAGCAATGCCACCGTCTTATTAAGTCCAGCAAGCGCTTCTTACGATCAGTTTAATAATTTTGCGGAAAGAGGGAATCAATTTAAAAAAATAATTAAAAATTATGCTAAAAAATTTCTTTAAGGATAATTTAAGAACTTATTGGAGAAATATAGATAAAGCTATATTTGTAAGCTTTATTATATTATTTATTTTAGGTATATTTTTTTCGTTTGCTTCTACTTCCACTTTAGCGGGAGAAAGATTAAACAAAGATTATTATTTTTTTTTTTCAAAGCATTTTTTTTTTGCGATATTGGCAATTTTCTTAATGATTTTAATTTCTTCTATTCAGTTAGATTTATTTAAAAAGATTCTAATACCCATCTTTATTATTGCTTTAATTTCTTTAGCTTTAGTCTTATTTGTTGGAGTCGAAGTGAAAGGATCAAAACGCTGGTTAAATTTATTATTTTTTCGTTTTCAACCTATCGAACTTGTAAAACCATTATTTATTGTCATCATTGCAAAAATTTTATCTAAGGAAAGCCTTGATGGTTCTAATACCTCTTATTTTTTAAGTTTCTTAGTATTAATTATACCGTGCGTTATTTTACTAAATCAACCAGATTTAGGCCAAACTGTATTATTAATTTTATCTTGGTCAGCTGTTGTTTTTATTTCAGGAATAAAATTAATTTATATTCTTAGTCTTTTTGGTGTAACCGTTGTTTCAGTATCAGGGTTACTGCTTACCTTTCCTGATAAGTTTTCATATGTTTTTAAACGTATTGAGACTTTTTTTGACCCAACAAAAGGTGATCGTTTTCAATCTAGCAACGCATTGGACGCCATTAGAGAAGGAGGCTTGACAGGACAGGGAATGGGTGAGGGAACTTTAAAAGATCGTGTACCCGAAGCCCACACCGACTATATTATTTCTGTTATTGCTGAAGAGTTTGGATCAATTATCTCAATATTTATAATCTGTATATTTTTATATATTTCATTTAGAGTTATTAAGTGCGCACTACTAGAAAATGAAAAATTTATTAAAATCTCACTTTCAGGCCTTGCTACTCTTTTGATATTTCAAACATTCATACATATTGGCGTAAACACTAGCTTACTTCCAACAACTGGTATGACATTACCATTTTTAAGTTACGGAGGTTCATCAATGATTGGCAGTGCAATATTAGCAGGAATTATATTAAATTTTACAAGGAGAAGATTTTTAAATGAAGCTTATTAATAAGAACAAAATAATAATCGCTACAGGCGGCACAGGAGGTCATATTTTCCCTGCATATAGTTTAGCAAAAAACTTTATTAAGAATAACTATTCAGTTGAAATTATAACTGATCAGAGGGGGTTAAAATATTTAGATAGTAATAAGGATATAAAATTAATTTTAAATAACTCCGCAACTATATTTAAAAAAAATTTTATAAATTTATTTTTTTCAATATTTGTGATTTTTTTTTCTTATATAAAATCTTTAATAATTTTATATAGAGCAAGTCCTAGCGTAGTATTTGGCATGGGTGGTCACGCATCCTTTCCAGTTTGTTTAGCAGCTAAAACACTAAATATACCATTTATCATTTATGAAAATAATATTCAAATAGGTAAAAGTAATAAATATTTACTTCCATTTGCTTTTAAAATATTCGTTTCTTACCAAGACCTTGTTGGAATTGACAACAAACATAATCATAAAATAATTGTTGTAGGGAACATAATTCGAGAAGAGATTTTAAATTTTAAAAAAAATAATCAATTTTCTCCAGATACACTAAATATTTTAGTTTTAGGTGGTAGTCAGGCAGCAAGATCATTTGGAGAACTGTTACCTATGGTGTTCAAAGAGTGTAAAGAAAAAAATATTAATATAAAAATATTTCAACAATGTATTAAATCACAAACAGAAAAACTTAGTGAGATATATAAAAGTATAAATTTTGATTTTGAATTGTTTAATTTTACCAATCATATCTCAGAGTATTTTTTAAAAACAGAATTAGCTATTACTAGATCAGGTGCATCAATCACAGCAGAGTTGATTAATTGCAATATACCTTTTATTTCCATCCCCTATCCTCATGCTGCTGATTCACATCAAGAGAAAAACGCAACTTACTTTGAAAAAAAAGGTTATAGTCATTTGGTTAAAGAGGCAGAAGTTAATAAAAAATTATTTCCTTTGATAGAATCGTTTTATAAAGATAAAAAATTACTAAATCAAATGATCGATAAACAAAAAAAACACTCTGATAGAGAAGTTTTCTTAAAAATTAATAAAATAATTAAGAACTTAATAAATGAATAAAATTCAAATAGGGAAACAAGAAATAATACACTTTATAGGCATAGGTGGCATAGGCATGAGCGGTTTAGCGCAAATAATGAAGACCATGGGATTTAATGTTCAAGGAAGTGATTTAAATGAAAATAAAAATACAGATAATTGTAAAAAACTAGGAATTAAAATTTTAAAAGGACATTCTAAAAAAAATATTTTAAATGCAACAATTGTAGTTAAGTCTTCAGCAATTAAAAAAAATAATATTGAACTATTATGCTCCAAAAAAAGAAAAATACCTTCTTATGATCGAATAGAGATGTTAGCGAACATAATCGACCTTAAAAAAAATATTATTGTCACGGGGTCTCATGGTAAGACAACCACCACCTCCCTTGTAGCTAAGATTATTTCAGCAGCAAGACTGGATCCAACAATTATTAATGGCGGGGTTATTAATTCATTAAAAAATAACGCTAAGTTAGGAAAGGGCGAGTGGGCCATTGTAGAGGCAGATGAATCTGACGGAAGTTTTTTAAAAGTACCAATTAATTACTCTATCGTAACCAATGTAGACAAAGAACATTTAGATTTTTACAAAAATCTCAATAATTTAATAAAAGCATTTACTAAGTTTATCGAAAAAACACCTCCTATTGGCAAAGCTTTTCTTTGTTTAGATGATCCATATATAAAAAAAATATTAAAAAAATTAAAAACAAAAAATTATCACACATACGGGTTTGACAAGAAAGCCAACTATCAAATTTGCAACCCTAGATATGAAATTGATTATACTAAATTTGATTTAAAAATTAAAAATGTTGGTTCAAAAAATATGTATATAAATGATATTTCGTTAAAACTAATTGGCAAATACAATGTTCTTAATGCCACTGCAGCAATAGCTTTGTGCTTAAGTTTAGGATTACAAATAAAAATTATAAAAAAAGCATTAAAAAGTTTTTCGGGAGTACAAAGAAGATTAACAAAAGTATTTAAAAAAAATAAAATAGAATTTTATGATGATTATGCGCACCATCCTACAGAAATAAAATCTGTATTAGAAGCAGTTAGAAAGATAGCGCCAAAAAGAAAAATTATTACGATATTTCAACCTCATAGATATTCAAGAGTAAGAACTTTAAATTCAGAATTTGCATCATGTTTCGGGGATACCGATCTAATAATTTTATGCCCGGTGTATTCAGCTGGAGAAGCTGTAGATAAAAAATACAATAAGGTTAAATTTGCTAAATTAATTTCAAAGTTTTCAAAAACTCAAGTAATTATTGTTAAAGATGAACTAGATATTATAAAATATTTTAAAAAAAACTTAATAAACAATGAAATAGTAATAGGCATGGGTGCTGGCTCTATTTCAAAGTGGATGTATAATCTTAAAAACAATTTATGAAGATAATCGCAGAAGACTTAAAGACCAAATTTGGAAAGCAAATTTTAATAGATGAAAAGCTATCTAATTATAGCTGGTTTAATCTAGGAGGACCCGCAGATGTATTTTTTAAACCTGACAGCAAAGAGGATATTATTTTTTTTTTAGAAAAAGTTAAACCACAAAAATTTACAATTATAGGTGCTGGTTCAAATACGCTCATACGGGATGGAGGAATTAAAGGGATTACTATAAAGCTAAGTTCAGCTTTTTCTTACACGAAGCTAGATTCAGAAAATATAATAGAAGTTGGAGCGGCAACACTAGATAAAAAAGTTGCAGATTTTGCGATGAAGAATTCATTAACTGGGTTAGAGTTTTTAGCATGTATACCGGGATCAATTGGTGGAGCAGTAAGAATGAATACCGGTTGCTACGGTAATGATATTTCACAAATACTCCACTCGATTAAAGTAATTGATTCACAAGGTAAACCAAAAGAAATCTTGGCTAAATATATTAAATTCTTTTACCGGAGTACTAATCTTGAAGAAAATTTATTGATAACAAGTGTTAAGCTAAACGGAAAATATTGCAATAAACAGAAAATTGATGAAAAACAAAAAAAAATGATTGAAAAAAAGAAAAATTCACAACCAAGCCAAATTAAAACATGTGGTAGTACCTTCAAAAATCCAAAAAATAAAAAGGCATGGCAATTAATTAAGGAATCAAACTGTGAGAATTTCAAAGTAGGAAATGCAAAAATATCAGAAAAACATTGTAATTTTTTTATTAACAGTGGAGACGCAACATCAAAAGATTTAGAGGAATTAATCAAGAAAGTTAAAGATACCGTGTATCAAAAAACTAAAATTAATTTAGAATTAGAAATAAAAATAATTGGCTCCAATAAATAAATTTAAAATGAAAAAAAAAACAATCTTAGTAATTTGTGGCGGAACATCTAGTGAGAGAGAGATTAGTTTAAAGTCTGGCAAAGCATGTTCAAACGCTATCAAAAAATTGAAACATAAAGTCTTAAACTTTGACCCTGCAAAAGAAGATTTCATAAAAATTAGAAACTATAAAGTTGACCTAATCTTTAATGCTTTGCACGGAAAAGATGGTGAAGATGGGATAGCCCAAAGCTACTTTGAGTACTTTAAAATTCCCTATACACATTCAGGTATATTATCCTCAATGAACTCTATGGATAAGATTATTTCTAAGAAAGCCTTTAAAAAAAATAAAATCAGAACACCCGCTTATGTTGAGTTAAATACAATTAATTATCTTCATATCTTGAAAGAAAAAAATATATTAAATCTAAGCCTTACTTATCCGCTAGTCTTAAAACCATCTAACGAAGGGTCAAGTATTGGTGTAACAATATGTAAAAACTTTATTGAATTAAGAAAAAATGTAAATAAATTAATAAAAAAATACAAAACATTAATAGTCGAAAATTTTATTGGAGGTCAAGAAATCCAAGTTGCCGTTATTAACGGTAAATCCTTAGGTGCAATAGAACTAAAACCAAAAAGAAAATTTTATGATTACAAGGCTAAATATTCTAAATCTGCTCAAACACAACATCTTATGCCAGCAAATGTATCAAATAAAAAATATAAGGAAGTTTTAGATTTAGCAAAAAAAGCACACTATGCATTAAAATGCAGAGGAGTAACTAGGTCAGATTTTAAGTTCAAAGATAATAAGTTTTATTTATTAGAAATTAACACACAACCAGGTATGACAGATTTATCTTTAGTGCCTGAAATAGCTAAATATGTAAATATATCGTTTCAAAAACTTGTTAAAAATATTATTGATGATGCAAGTATTAATAGATGATTCAAAAAAATAAATTTTTTATATTAATATTTTTTTTTATTGCTCTAACCACTTATAATTTTAACGAAAAAAAGCAAAATTTAAGTATTATCTTCCCAATAAAAGAAATTATAATAGAAGGTGCAGCTGTTCTTAACTTGATCAATTTAAAATCTGAATTGGAATTTATAAGAAATACAAGCTTATTTTTTTTAAAAGAAAAAGAAATTATCGAGGTAACTAATAAAAATGATTTTATTTCAAGCATTCAGTTAAAAAAAAAATACCCAAATACTTTAAAAATTTTAATATCAGAAAACATACCTGTAGCCACCGAAATTAATAATAAAAAAATACACTATCTAACAGCAGACGGTAAAAAAATTAATTACATTAAACTTAAGATTTTTAAAAATTTACCAGTAATATATGGCGATTATAAAAATTTCAGTTTGTTCTATAAAACTTTGAAAAAAAATAATTTCAAAATTAATGACATTAAAGCTTTTTATTATTTCGACATAGGTAGGTGGGATGTTGTACTTAAAGATGAAAGAACCATTAAATTACCTGATACTAATTATGAAGAAATAATAATGAAAATAAATTTAATTTTAAATAACACTAGTTTTTCTAAATATAAAATATTTGATTATAGAATTAAAAATCAGCTAATTTTGCAATAACATGAAATTAAAAGAGCCTTATTTAATTATTAATCTAGATGACAATAAAATTAACTTCTTTGTAATATCATTCGATAAAAATAAAAATTATAATTTAATTAAAAATATCAATATAGACTCAGTGGGAATTCAAAATGGAAGAATAGTCAATATAAAGCTAGTAGCTGAATTAATTAAAAAAAATTTAAATCTTTTAGAAGATGAATTAAATTTTTTTTTCTCCAATGCATCGATAATTATTAGCCCAAGCGATGTTAATTGTTTAAATGTAAGTGGTTATAAAAGATTAAACGGATCTCAAGTTTCTAAAGAAAGCATAACTTACATATTGAATGATATAAAAAAAACGATCTTATTTAATGAAGATAAATATTCTCTAGTTCATCTTTTTAATTCAAATTTCTCTCTTGATAGCGATAATCTAGAAAATCTACCTATTGGTTTATTTGGAGAATTTTATAATCAAAATATGACTTTTTTTTTAGTAAGCGAGAATATTGTTAAGAATTTAAAATTATTATTTAATATTAGTGGAATAAGTATAGATCGAATAATTTTAAAACCTTTTGCCGAGGGAGTAAATTATTTGTTAATGAATAAAAATAACAAAAGTTTTACAACTATAACGTTAGAGGAAAAAAAAATAAATATTTCATTGTTTAAAAATAAATCCTACGTTTGCACAGAAGACTTTGATTTTGGTATAAATTTAATAATAAAAGATGTTTCAAAACTTTGTTCTCTTAAAATCGAAGAGGTCGAACTTCTATTGAAAAAAATTAATCTAGAATCACTCATCTTAAATGACGCTGAATCTTATCTAGATAATTCTTACTTTTCTATTTCTCCATATAGAAAAATTAAACACCAATTGATTTTAGATATAATTGTTGCTCGTTTAGATGAATTTATGGAAGTTTGTTATGAAAAAAATATTAATCTGAATTATTTTAGAAAAAACAATAATGCTATTTATATAAATATTGGAAAATCTGAATATTTTAAAAATATTCAATTTGCTCTTCGAAAAAATAAATTTATTGATCCAAAACTTGTATTTGGTAAAAATAATGAAGATAGCTCATTGTCGAGCTTAAATGGAGCGGCCGAATTAATTGGAAAAGGCTGGGAAAAAGAAGCAATACCAGTTACACAATCAAAAAAATCATTAATTTCTTCATTATTTTCAAGACTGTTTAGCTAAATAAGTTGTATTTTTCTGAAACATTAGTTGTCTTAATTTAAAAGTTTTTTTTTTGTATATGTATTGTGCATGTTGAGCACCTTTCAAAAAACAATTTTAGACGAAATAACATTTAAAGGTGTGGGTTTGCACAGTGGATTAAAAACTGAAGTTAAAATAATTCCTGCAGCTAATAACCACGGAATAGCATTTAAAAGAATTGATCTTGAAAAAAATAATATTATTAATGCTAATTTTAAGAACGTTTGTTCTGCCAAGCTTTGCACAACACTACAAAACGAATTCAACGCCAAGGTATCAACAGTTGAACATTTATTAGCAGCTCTTTATATAACAGGTATTGACAATGCATTGATAGAAATCAATAATTCTGAAGTCCCAATTATGGATGGATCTTCTAAAGAATTTGTAGAATCTATTTCTAAAGTTGGAGTTAAAATTTTAAACGCTAAAAGAAAATATTTAAAAATTACTAAAAAAATTGAGTTAAAAGAAAATGAGAAAGTAATTTCGATAGAACCTAATAAAGATGGTTTAAAAGTAGATTTTCAACTAGTTTACAGCAACCAAGTAATAGGCACACAAAGTAATCAAATTAATTTTACAGATTCTAACTTAACAGATGTTTACTCTTCAAGAACCTTTTGTCTATATGAAGATATCGAAAAAATAAAAGCAATTGGTCTAGCCAAAGGTGGTTCTTTAGAAAATGCAGTAGTTGTTAAAGGAGATGAAATTTTAAATGCTGAAGGATTAAGAAACAACAAAGAATTTGTTAACCATAAAATTTTAGATTTAGCCGGTGATTTTTTGTTGTCAGGATACCGAATATTAGGTGACGTAAAATGCTCTCAAGGCGGGCACAGCTTAAGTAATTCATTTCTTCGAGCAATATTTAAAGATCAAACAAATTTTGTAACTATTGAACAGGAAGAAACCGTTTTAGAAAAAAACTATTTTAAAACTTCAACAAACAAGCTAGTCGTTAACGCTTAAAAATTTAAAAATTTTACCTAATTAATTTATTTTGATAAGAGTAAAGGAATGTATCAAAAATTAATCTATTCTATTTTAATAATTTTTTTAACCCTGTCGTGTTCTGAAAAAGACATAGAACTAAACATACCTGCAGATAAAGAAGAAGCCTTTGTAGTTTACAACGAAGCCATTGCCGCCATGACTGATGGAGATTATTTTTTTGCGTCCAAGAAGTTTTCTGAAGCAGAGGTGATTATGCCAAAAATTGAACTTTCAGCTAAAGCGTCATTGATGTCTAGCTATTGTTTGTACATTATAAATTTTCATTCTGAAGCTATTGCTAATCTGGAGAGATTTATCAAAAATTACCCCGCAGATAAGAATGTAGCTTATGCTCACTACTTAATTGCGATTACTTTATACGAGCAAATTCTTGACGAAAGAAAGGATATTAACCCACTCATAAAAACAAAAAAAAAAATAATATTTTTCGTAAAGAACTATCCAAACACAGAGTACGCATTAGATTTACAATTTAAAATGGATTTAATAAACAATCAGCTTGCAGCGAAAGAAATGTATGTTGCAAAATATTATATAAACACTCAAAAATGGATACCAGCAATAAACAGATTAAAAATTATTGTTAAAGATTATTCAGAGACTATTTTTGTTGAAGAAGCACTACATAGATTAGTTGAAGTTTATTACAGAACTGGATTAACTGAAGAAGCTACAGCAGCCGCAGCAATACTTGGATATAATTATAATTCAAGTGAATGGTATCAACAATCTTACAAAGTGTTAAATAAAACCTATAAAAAACCAAAAAAACAAAAACAAAAAGAAAATATTGGTTTAATAAAAAAAACTATCAAAAAAATATTAAATTAAAAATTAAATGTCAAAAAAAAAAGATAATATATCCAAAGATTATCTTAAAAAAAGAAAAATCCTAGAAGAGTATAATAAGTTTTATTATGACAAAGATTCTCCAATTGTTACCGACCATGAATTTGATGATCTAAAAAAAAAAGTCGTTGAATTAGAGAAGCAAAATCCCTTTTTAAAAAAATATGATTCAGTAACTAATACTATTGGTTTTGAACCTTCGTTGAAATTTGCAAAAATAAAACATGCAAAACCTATGTTATCTTTAGCGAACGCATTTAATATTGAGGATATAAAAGATTTCATTAAAAAAATTAGTAATTACCTAAATAACAAAAACGTAAATTTAACTTTTGCCGTAGAACCAAAAATAGATGGAATCTCAGCATCCTTAACTTATAAAAACGGAATATTGATAAAAGGAATATCAAGAGGAGACGGAGAAACAGGAGAAGATATACTTGAAAATCTTAAAACAATTAATCAAATACCTATGAAAATTTTAAGCAAAGATGTACCAAAAATTCTAGAAATTCGAGGAGAAGTTTACATAGGTAAAAAAGATTTTGAAAAAATCAAAGACAAATTTGCAAATCCTAGAAATGCTGCTGGCGGTTCATTGAGACAAAAAGATTCTTCTGTGACAGCAAAAATACCATTACAATTTTTTGCCTACGCTTTTGGTGATGTTCTGCCTCTAACTTTTGAAAAGCAATCTGAATTTTTAAAAAAAATTAATGAATGGGGTTTTAAAACCAATTCTTACAATTATTTAGCTCAAAATATTTTAGACATAGACAGTCAACACAAGAAAATAGAAAAGATCAGGTCAAATTTAGATTATGATATTGATGGACTTGTTATAAAAGTTGATAACGTTCAACTGCAAATAAGATTAGGCAATACCTCTAATTCTCCGCGATGGGCTATTGCTTATAAATTTTCATCAGTTAAGGCCACAACTCGAATTAAAGATATAATTATTCAAGTAGGAAGAACAGGCGCATTAACACCTGTTGCAAAAGTTGAACCTGTAACAGTCGGAGGAGTAGTTGTCTCTAATGCAACACTTCATAATGAAGATGAAATAAATAGAAAAGATATTAGAATTGGAGACCATGTAACCATACAAAGAGCAGGTGATGTAATTCCACAGGTAGTATCAGTAGATTTGAAAAAGAGAGAAAAAAAATCTAAGAAATTTATTTTTCCAACTAGATGCCCATCTTGCGGCTCCGAAACATTAAAAGAAATAAATATAAACACAAAGAAAGTTGATGCCGTAAGAAGATGTCTAGACAGAGAATATAAATGCCAACATATAGCCAAAGAAAAATTAAAACATTTTGTCTCTAAAGATGCATTCAATATAGACGGATTAGGAAAAAAAGTTATAGATCAATTTTGGCAATTAAAATTAATAAAATCACCTTCTGATATTTTTAATTTAGATTACACAAAAATTGCTAATCTAGAGGGCTGGGGTGAACTTTCAGCTAAAAATTTAAAATCAGCAATCAATAAATCTTCAAGTGTATTGCTTGACAAGTTCATTTATGCACTTGGCATAAGACACATAGGTTTAGAAAACGCAAAGTTACTTGGAAATTTTTTTTCTTCTATTGATAAATTTACCGAAATATTTAACCACAAAAAAAGAAAAAATTTACTAATAAATATTCTTGAGTTGGATGGAATTGGGTCTGTCCAATTGAGATCTTTAGATGATTTTTTTTCCAACAAATCAAACAACGAAGCTATTTTTGCTTTAATTAAAAATTTAAGAGTAGAAAACTCTAAAATTTTAAAAAAAAATGGAAAGTTGAGTAGTAAAACAATAATGTTTACAGGAGGATTTGAAAAAATTAGTAGATCGGAAGCAAAATCTTTAGTTGAGGAAAATGGTGGAAAAGTACTTGGATCAATTTCAAAAAAATTAAATATTCTTGTAGCTGGCAACAACAAACCAACAAAATCAAAGATAGAAAAAGCTAAAGAATTAGGTGTAGATATTATTTCAGAAGATAATTGGTATAAATTGTTAAATATTTGAACAAGCTTGCTCTAGCTGGCTAAATTCAAATTTATTCATGAATTGCCTTAAATTTTTAAACACTCTCTGGTGATATTTATTAAGCCATTTTTTTTCAGAAGAAGTTAATAGTTTTTTGTCAATAAGTGATTTGTCAATTGGTGCTAAAGTCAATTCAACAAATTTTAATTTATCTTTTATTTTTTTTACATAAATTAAATTTTCTATTCTTATTCCAAAGTGATTTTTTTTATAAAAACCTGGTTCGTTAGACGTTATCATTCCTTCCTTAAATTTAACTTTATTGCCTCTTGAAATTGCTTGCGGACCTTCATGAACATTTAAAAAAGAACCAACGCCATGTCCTGTTCCGTGAGGATAATCTAAATTTATATCTCTTAGGGGTTTTCTGGCAACAAGGTCTACTTTATCTCCATTTGATTTTTGATTAAGCTTATAGGATGCAACAGCGATATGACCTTTAAGGACTCTTGTAAAAATTTCTTTAATTTTATGGCTATTAACATCAAGAGAAAGAGTTCGAGTCACATCAGTAGTTCCGTATAAATATTGAGCTCCAGAATCTACTAAATAAACATCACCTTTTTTTAGTAATCGATTACTTTTTGTGTCTGCTTTATAATGAATGATTGCTCCATTAGGACCAGATCCAGAGATAGTCGGAAAACTAAGAGAATAAAAAGATTTATTTTTTTTTCTAAATTTTAACAATTTTTCTTGTGCTGAAATTTCAGTGATTTTTTTTTTTTTAAAGTTATCTTTTAACCAGAATATAAATTTAGTTAATGCTGCCCCGTCATATATATGTGACTTTATTGAATTTTTAATTTCTGTTTTATTTTTTAATGATTTTAAAAAATAGATTGGATCTTGTTTTTCAATTATTAAATTATTTTTACTAATAAGTGTTTTAAAAAAAAGAGAACAAGTCAGTGTGTCAACTAATATTTTTTTATTTAGTAAGTTTGATATAAAAATTGGAAGTTGATTAAAATCACAAATGTTGATTTTTTTATTTAATTTTGACTTTAAGGATTTATTTATCTTTTTTAAGTTACAGAAAAGGATAACCTCTTTATTTTTGCCAATAAAAGCATGGGAGTTAGGTAGGGGTGAATAGTCAGTGTCATGTCCTCTTATATTTAACAACCAAGCTATATTTTCAGAAGCAGTAGTAAAAAGATAATCAACCTTGTTCGATCTAATTAGCTTGCTAAGCTCAGAAAGTTTATTCTCTAATTTTGCTCCTGCATCTAGATCTTTAATTAAAAAAAAAGGTTTAATATTTAAATCTTTATTTCGTTTCCATAGTAAATCTATTAAATTTTCATCAACTGGTTTTAGTTTAATAAAAGAATTCTTAAAAAGATTATTTAAAGAACTTTCAGTATGTAGTCTTGGGTCAAACCCTAAATTTAATTTTTTTTTATTAAAAACACTAAAGGGATATTGTTTAGGAATTGTAAAAACTTTATAATTTTTGCCACACTGGATGGTTGCTTGAGTAGTGTATCTACCGTCAACAAACATAAAATTTTTATTTTTAAGTATAACTGCAAAACCAGCTGAACCTGTAAAATTTGAAATATATTTTAAATTATCTTCTGCTTCAGAAACATATTCTCCAAAAAAATTATTATTTTTTGGAATGATGTAACCATCAATTTTAAATTGACTAAAAATTTTTCTTAATTTTATTATTTTTTCCATTTTAACATTTTATTTTTTTTATATCTTTCCCATCCTGGACTTTTATACTCACTATCATGATCAATATTCAAATCTTGGTTAAATTCAAAATCTGGTTCTATCTGATCATTAGCGCCTATTTCATTTTTTTCAACATTTTCATCAGGCATTTCGTTCACAAATCTTGATGGAAGAGCGTCCATCCACTCGCCATGGTAAGATCTTTTCATTGCAAAAGATAAATACGCCTCTTTCTTAGCCCTTGTTATCCCCACATATGCCAGTCTTCTCTCTTCTTCTAAAGCTAAATCACCTTTTTCCTCTAAAGATTTTTGATGAGGAAATAGCCCCTCTTCCCACCCAGGTAAAAAAACTACATCAAATTCCAATCCCTTTGCAGCATGCATAGTCATTAAATTAATTTTTTCACCTTCCCACTCTTTATCTATTGCGGTTGCGAGTGCTACATGTTCCAAAAAAGACTGTAAATTGTCATAATCATGCATAGCTCTAAGTAATTCTTTTATATTTTCAAGTCGATTTTCGTTTTCAATATCTTTTTTATTTTTAAGCATCTCGCTATACCCTGACTCATCTAATACAATTTTTAAAAGGTCATAGTGGCTTTTAGTATTTGAATCTAACCTCCACTTGTCTATCATTTTAGTTAATTGAGTGAGACTTATTTTCATTTTAGGTTTTAGACTATCAGTTTCTAAATTTTTTTTAATAGAATCTTCTAGACATAATTTATTTTGACTACCAAAACTATACAGCTGATTAAGTGTGCTTTCACCGATACCACGTCGTGGACTTCCGATCACTCTTTCTAAAGCTAGATCATCATATTTTTGGTTTATTATTCTTAAATACGCTACAGCATCTTTAACTTCCGCTCGTTCATAAAATTTTGTCCCACCCAAAACCCTATAGCCCAAACCTACTTTGAGAAATCTTTCTTCAAATTCCCGTGTTTGATAGATTGCCCTAACAAGAATAGCTACATCATTTAAAGAATATTTATTTTTTAATTTTTTTTCGGCTATATCACTTATTGCTTCAGCTTCTTCTCTGCCAGTTTGGTAGCAATTAAGCTTTACCTTCTCACCTTGTGCGGCAGATGACCAAAGTTTTTTTTCAACTCTTCCATTATTGTGAGAAATTAAAGTAGAAGCAGTTTCTAATATATTTTTAGTAGATCTATAGTTTTGTTCTAGTTTAAAAATTTTACAGTTTTTGTAAATAGTATCAAAAGTTAAAAAGTTTTTAATTTCAGCACCCCTCCAGCTATAAATAGATTGATCATCGTCCCCAACACAGCAAATATTTTGATTTTCATTAACTAATAAATTTAGCCATTTGTTTTGAATAAAATTAGTATCTTGAAATTCATCTACTAATATATATTTAAAATTATTGTTATAAATTTTTTTAATATCGGGATTATTTTCAAATAATTTTACACAGTACAAAATAAGATCGCCAAAATCACAAGCATTTAAATCTCTAATTTTGGATTGATAAACTTTGTACACTTTAAAAATTGATTTTTCTAAACCTGTAAACTTTTCTTCTTTAATATCTTCAGGTAACAAACCTTTGTTTTTCCACTTATCAATGAAAGAAAGGATGAATTGAGGTGTTATTTTTTTAGCATCAATTTCTTCAGCTTTACAAATATTTCTGACTATTTTTTTTTGATCATCTGTATCTACAATAGTAAAGTTGCCTTTTAAACCAATTGCTTCTGCGTGCCTTCTTAAAAATTTAACGCTAATTGCATGAAAAGTTCCGAGCCAAGGCACGGCTGTAGATTTTTCACTTAAATACCCAAGAACTCTGTTTTGCATCTCTTTTGCGGCTTTATTCGTAAAAGTTACACAGAGTATTTGATTAGCCCAAGCTTTTTTAGAGTTAATAATATGGGCCAATCTAGTAGTTAGAACTCTTGTTTTGCCAGAACCAGCACCTGCAACTATTAAATTAGGACCCTCTGTACTTAATACAGCATCTTTTTGTTCCTTGTTTAAATTTTCTAATAATTTATTTATAGAATCCATATTTGAGTCAAGAAACTATATACTAATTATTTAAACATTATAAATGATTAATAGTCCTAATAACAAATTTTAAGTTTTAGATATGTTGAATGTTAAGAAGCTGAATTTTATTTCAAAAGATAAAAAAAAAACAAAATATATTTTATATTTATTATCTTTTTTTATAATTTTTTTTGTTACCTATTTTAGCCTCCCAAAATTACTTAATTTTTCATTAGAATCAATAAAAGAAAATTTAAAAAACAATAATAACATAAATATTAATAATATTTCAGAAGTAAACTACAAAGTATTTCCAACCCCAAGACTTTACATGCCAAATAGTAATTTTATAATTGGTGATGGAATTATAGAGGTAACTAATAGTGAAATTGAAATTATATTAGACATAAATCATATTCTAAATTTTAAAGAAATAAATTATAAAAAATTATTAATAAACAAAGGACAAACAAAAATTAATTTAAATAATATTAATCAGGTGCAAAAGAACATTAGTAGAAATAAAAAACAACTAATTTTCAAAAAGAATAACCTTGTTTTTTTTCATAAAGATAAAATGTTTTTAGAGGTTAAAGATACGTTTATTAAAATAAGAAAAAATGGAGAAAAAAAAGAATTAAGAATAAATGGTAATTTTTTAAATAATAAAATTTCTATAAAATTAGACAATGCTTTTGCAAATAAGAATAATTTAATTCTTTCAATACCAGAACTTGATATAGCAGCCAAAGTTTTTTTTGAAAAAAATAATTCTGGAGATGTAAAAGGCCTTCTTAATTTAGAAATATTTAATAATTTTTTGAAATTAAATTTTATCAAAGATGATAAAATAAAATTAACAAATGGTTTTATTAGAAGTAAGTTAATTAACTCAACTATTAATGGGGAAGTAGCTTTTAAACCTAATTTTTTTTCTATGTTAAATTTTAAGATTTCAAATTTTAATACAGAAAAATTTTTTACTGAGGTACAAAATAATTATTTTTCAAAAAATAATAAAAGTTTATCCTTCATTAAAAAAATCAATGGTATTTTTAATTTTGAATCTAAATTTGCAGGACGAATAATAAGTAAAAATGGTGAAATTTTAATTGAAAACTTTAGAATAGGTAAAAATAAATCCTTTTCTCTCAATGCAAGAATTAATGAAATTGGAAAAAAAGGTAAAATTAAGTTTAATCTAATAAAAGTAATTAAATACAAAAAAAATTTATCTAGGAAAATTGAGGTTAGAGGTCTAATAATACCAGCAAGCTCAAGAGTAGTCTTTGAAAAATTTCTATTAGATGACAACGAAATTTCAACAAAAAAAACTAAAGAGTATGAAGATAAATTCAAAGATGAGCTTATTCAGAATTATTTAGGTAATATTTTTAATGAAAGTAAAATAAATAAATACTTAAAAAATTTATTTTAAATTATCTTGGTTTGGTCATTAACATGGGATCCATTATTTTATCGTATTCTTTTTCGTTAAGAATTCCCGATTCAACGACTTCTTCTTTCAAAGTTGTACCTTTTTTATGAGCTTGTTTTGCAATTTTCGCAGCTTCATCATATCCAATTTTAGGTGCGAGAGCTGTTACAAGCATTAAAGAGTTGTCTAATAAATATTTAATTCTTTTTTTGTCTGCTTTTATTCCTTTAATACAATAAAGTGAAAATGTTTTTGCTGAGTCCGCCATTATTTCAATCGATTGTAAAATATTATGTATGATCAACGGTTTGAAAACATTTAATTCAAAGTGTCCGTGTGATCCTGCCATTGTAATTCCGTTATGGTTTCCTATTACTTTTACACACACCATTGTAACAGCCTCCGATTGTGTTGGATTTACCTTACCTGGCATTATTGAAGAACCTGGTTCATTTGATGGTAAAATCAACTCCCCATAACCTGCTCTTGGCCCCGATCCTAGGAATCTAATATCATTAGCTATTTTCATTAAGCATACCGCTGCAGTATTCATTGTTCCTGAAAAGTTAACAATAGGATCATGAGTAGCTAACGCTGCAAATTTATTTGGTGAGACTTTAAAAGGCAGTTTTGTAATTTTACTAATTTCTTTAACTATTTTTTTATCGAAATTTTTTCTTGTATTAAGACCTGTGCCAACAGCTGTACCTCCTTGCGCTAAATAATAAATTTCTTTTAACGCTAGCTCAATTCTTCTAATAGATTCCTTTAATTGAAATTGATAACCAGAGAATTCCTGACCTAATGTTAAGGGGGTTGCATCCTGTAGATGAGTCCTGCCTAATTTTACTATTTTATTAAATTCTTTAACTTTTTTACCTAATTCTTTTTCTAACAATTTAAGAGAAGGCAATAATTTATCTCTAGCTTTGATCGCAATGCTAATATGCATAGCCGATGGAAAAACATCATTTGTAGATTGAGATTTATTTACATGATCGTTAGGATGAACTGGTTTTTTACTACCTAATTTTCCACCCATCAATTGAATTGCTCTATTAGCTATTACCTCATTAACGTTCATATTTGTTTGTGTTCCGGATCCAGTTTGCCAAACTTTCAACGGAAAGTGTTCATCAAGTTTTCCTCTAGTTACTTCCTCAGAAGCTTTCACAATAAATTTGCTGATTTTTTGATCTAAATCTTTGTTTTTGAAATTAACTATTGCTGCTGCTTTTTTAATAATAGCGATTGAATGAATAACAATTGGTCTGACTAGAAAGTCTCCAATATTAAAATATTTTTTTGATCTTTCAGTAGACGCACCCCAGTATTTATCGTTATTTACTTTAATTTTGCCTATACTATCTAATTCAATTCTGTATTTCATGAATGTTATAAGGATATAATATAGATCAAAAAAAAACAAATCAAATTGATATGGAGAAATTATGAGCAATTTTAAAAGCGTTAAAAAATTTATGCAGACTTTTGGTCAAGAAGTTAAAGATAAAACACAGTTTCCTAACGAAAATATAATTCAACTAAGATGCGATCTTATAAAAGAAGAGTTAGAAGAGTTAAATCAAGCGATTAAAGACAAAGACATGACAGAAGTAGCCGATGCACTTACTGATATTTTGTATGTAACTTATGGTGCGGGACATGCTTTTGGTATTGATCTTGATGAATGCTTTGATGAAGTACAAAAATCAAACATGAGTAAATTGGGAGTTGATGGTAAACCTATTTACAATGAAAATGGAAAAGTAATGAAAGGTCCAAATTATTTTAAACCTGATTTAAATAAATTTTTAAAATAATTTAACTAAAATTACGAACAGTCTACGGACCTTAACCCAGCTACTTGAATTTTTTACTACAAAATTTACAGTATATTTATTTCCGTTAATTATTGTCGCAGTGAAGTATTAAATTTTTTGTGAAAAAAGGTTGCCAGGAAATTATGGTAATTAAAAAAATATTTAAACTTATCAGTAAAACTAAAAAAAAAAATCTGATGAATAAAACTTCAGCTATCAATAGTGTAGGAGCTATATCTACTCTAATTGGCAGAAGAAAAGTTATGTTTCTTAAAAAAATTGGTAGTGAGAAAAAAACGCTAATCAAAATTATAAATTAAGATAAGTAGCAAATTAAGAAGGGGCGTTCTATTATTAGACGCCCCTAAAGTATTATCTACTAACTTTTAAAAAGCGTCATTGCTTTATTTAGCAATTCTTCTGATTTAGCATGATCTCCGGCTTTGTGAGCCTTCATACCCGCATCACGCATTTTTTGTACTTCTTCAATTTTACTATCCAAGTTTTTAGCAAGCATTGGACATGACCCAGCATATGCTGAGCTAGTAAAAAGGACTAATATTGATAAAATTAAAAAGTTTTTCATAATTTTCCTTTCAGTTAAATTTATGAATAATTTAAAAAAAATAAAAAATAAGATAATTAATTGTCACAGCGACGTTCTGTTGCTTTATGCTTTTATTTTTTAATTCACAACAATAAATGAGCTATCAAAAAAGCAGTGCCTGTAACTCTAAAAATATTCTTCAGCACAAACCATATCTTTATTTGTTTTTCCTCATTTTGATTTCTGTATAGTTTTTCAATTCTCCAGCTAACAACAGAGGCAATATATGAATAAATAGAATAAGCTAAATAAATTGACATTGGAATGTTTATAAAGAAATAATATTATTTTAGCAAAGCAGAATAGTAAGAAGAGGGTCTGTTACCTGGTGCCCTGAACCTAGATACTAGAATCCTTATAAAACAAGAACATTACTTTTACAAAACACAGAAGCCAAGGAAGAATTGTGTGTTTACTCTATTATCAATTAGTATTAAGATATCTTATGAAAAAATTTTTAGTATCTATTTTTTCTTTTGTTTTACTAGCTTCTTGTGCAACAATCGTTAATGACCCTAACGTTCCAATTTCACTGTCATTTAGCGACGGAAGTGATGGAGAGTGTAGATTATCAAATAAGAGAGTTTCTTTAAGCGGTAAAGTCCCAGGTACATTTATGGTTAGAAGATCTGACGATTCTTTACGAGTTGAGTGCACAACTAAGTCAGGCAAGAAAGGTTTTGTCAGCATTCCAAGTGAGATGGAAGGTGCTAAACTAGCAGGTAGCATTGTATTTTTTGATTTAGGAATAACAGACTCAATTACTGATAAACACAGAACATACACATCAAATTTTGTAGTTCCTGTTAATTAAAATAATTAATTCATCTAAAATTAAAAACACCCATTTAACTTTGCAAGCTCATCGTTTTCTCGAGAAAATATAAATTTTATCAGTTACTAATTTTTTTAGACCTAAAATAAAAACAATTCCACCTAAAGCAAAAAAAATGTTTCCTAGTATTATACCTAAAATTGTAAACAATTTGTCGTTAAAGGTTTTAACATAATTTTTAATTTCTAAAAATATAGCTAAAATTGCAATTATAGAAATTGAAGAAATAAAAAAAAACTTAGAAGAAATTTTAAAATCTAAAAACAAAAATATTGAAACAAATAAACAAGTTAAAAAAGGAAGTAGCGATTGATAACCCTTGATACCAATATTATTTTTTTTTAAACTTGTAAAACTTATTCCAAAACATAATCTTTGTAATAAAAATCCAATAAAGTTTCTATCCCTGTGAAATATATATAAACTGGGATCATATCGTACTTTTAAATTTTTTTTATCTCGGATCCTGTCAAAAAAATCCTTATCTTCTCCAATATGTAATTTTTCATTCATCCCTTTATATTTTAAATAAAAACTTCTTTTCATGATAATATTACAGGACTCTAGCCAATCACAAAATCTTGCTTTGGCTTTGTACTTTCTAAAATTTTGATAGCCAGTTATAAAATAAGATCTTTTACAAAAGTAAGCTATTTTTTGTCCGTAAGTTTGGTTTTTAAAGGGCAAAGAAGGACCGCCCACAACATCTATAGATTTATTTGATAAAATTTTAACTGCTTTATTCAACCAATCTTTATTAGGGTATGCATCACTATCTAAAAAAGCAATAAAATCAGATTTATATTTTTGTGCCGCTACGTTTCTCTTTCGCGACATGTTTACTCTTATTTTGTATTTTGATTTCTTTACAAAAATGACATTTAACTTAAATTTATATTTTTTTAAATTTTGACTATTTTTTTTATCAAGAACTATAGTAACAAAAAAGTTTTTATACTTTAGCTTATTTAGTTCTGAGAGACACCTTATTAAATCTTCACTTATTTCTATTGAAGGAATAATTACATTTGCCAGATTTCTTTTCTTCATAAGTTATAAAATTTAATTTACCTGTCAATAAATGATTTTATTAAACTTGGTTGATATCTTAGATTTCCTAAAATATTATATGTTAATGCACATTCATAAGTACAGTTACACTTAGATTTTAAAATAAAATTTTTAGCTTCTTTAGTTACAGTGCTATCCCAGATTTTCATAAAATTCATACTATTATCTCTAAGACTTCCTAAGAGCTTATCTTCTAAAATCTCACAAGGGTAAACTAATCCAGCAGCAGTTATAATTCCAAATAGGCTACCAGCGTGGCATGGACTAATATACTTTGGATTTAAATACATTTTTTTAGTCAAATCCCAAGAGATTTCATCTTTTTTGCTGTGTAGTTTTCCCTGAATAGATTTGAGGTTATAGTTTCTAAGCTTTTTTATTTTGCTATATTCCTTAATTTTATCTGTTAGCCAACAATAAGCATTAAAGATTTTCTCTCTTTTTTCTTGAGGTGTTTTAAACACACCCTCATCTCTAACTATAGTGCATTTCAACGAATCAATTTTGCAATCCTCAGTTAAGTATTTAAAAATATTTTTCATATTGTCACAATTTTCATGTGTAACAGTTACGCTGACAACAGGAGTAACACGATCATTCATCGATTTTAATTTTCTATATGTTTCAATGCAATTTTCAAATAAATTTTCAACTTTTCGTACCTTGTTATGTTCCTTGGGAAAATCATCAATAGAAATTTGAAATGTTAGATCAATTGTTTTGTCATAATCAGTTATTACTTCAGCAAAGTTTGCTATACGATCTGGTAAACTTGCATTAGTAGTTACGTAGATTGATTGTATAGTTGTATTGTCAATGTAGAGTTTTGCTATATCTACTATTTCTTTTCTAGCAAAAGGCTCACCGCCTGTTAGATTAACATTGAGTAAGGATTTACCCATACTTTTAGTCAGCAATTCTATTTCTTTTAAATTTAATTCCCCTTCAAATGTTTTAGGGTCATCGAAATCAATAAAACAGAACGAACATCTTGCATTACATCTATTAGTTATAAAATGAACAAGACTTACGGGTTCGTTTCTTGTCAAATGCAAATTTTTTAAAACATGGACTAGATTAGCTTTTTTAGTAATCATAAATAATTAATACACTATATAAAATTTTTAGCTTTGAGAAGTTTAGATTTATTGCCATTTTCTATGAATAGAAAGAACACCATGTAGTAACAACATCACTTTTTCAAAACATATAAGATTGAACGAAACTGTGCTAGGATCGTTAAGAATGAAAAAAATTTTTGCAATCATAGTACTGAGTTTGTTGATAAACACTTCTTTAAATGCAAAACAGTTAAGTAAATCTCCATTTATTCCAGATAACATTCAAGATGAATTTAACAAACTATCCACTGAGCATAAGATTAAGTTTTGTGGTTTCGAAAACTATAAAACTAGAAAAGGTATTATTAATAAAGATTTAGCAATAAGAATACTTGGCTATAATTCAAGAATGGATAATTGGAAAATAGTAGAAGGTGTTCATAGTCGCGATGTTTTTAAAGAATATGCAGATGCTGTAACTTACGCAAGCGTATCTGAAAATGATCAGATAAAG
>Ga0307995_1000336_pt1 | contig 33060 bp, 32 predicted proteins | sample EllFjometagen262_FD_203132 | JGI IMG/M metagenome (GOLD analysis project Ga0307995, IMG submission 203132) | Marine microbial communities from Ellis Fjord, Antarctic Ocean - #262 | ecosystem: Environmental > Aquatic > Marine > Unclassified | place: Southern Ocean | collected 2014-11-02 | reverse complement strand
AAAACGCCATCTATTCCCAGCAGAAACAAAGGAGTTTGCAGTCAAGCAACCCAATCCATTGGACTAATTAAAGCAGCCAATCGCCTTAAGTTTACTATTTATTTCCACAAGTACAGCAGTCTATGCCCAGAATCAGGTGAGGAAGTTGTCTTTATAAGCCGTCAGGAGTTTCTTGAAACCGAATTCACGGCAAGACGCACCGGCGGCATAGGCGGAGCGGCGACCGCCTACTGGGAGCACCCCGACTACAGCTCAGGCAATGGCTAGAAATATCAAGAGAGTCTCTGCTCAAATCTCTTTGTATAGGCACACAGCGGGCAGTTTTTCATTTGTGCTCAGCGAGAATTTTCATGCTTACTATCGTAGCCCTACTCATCGTTCGCGGCGCCGAAGCGTTTGACCACTTCGAACGGCAGACAGCACGCATCATAAAAGCCTATGGCGATCTAAGAGACTCAGCCTTTCGCTTCGGGTGTAACGGATTCTGAAGCGGCGCAGTGTGTCGATGAGATTCATGCCTTGAAATTTCCCGATCATGAGGCGTTCGATCGGTACACAAGCGACGACAAACTGCGCCCGTTAGCCCCGCTCACAGAGCAAGCGATTAGCCCGTGCACCGCGTTTGTGTCTGCCACAAAGGTAGAATACGCTGAGCAGGGATAGCCCTGGCAGCAACCAATTGCTGCAATTGCAGCGTCACAGCGCAGCCTTCCCCACGCTCATCCTTACACTTTCACCCTAGACGACCAAAAATTTTCTCAACTCCCCCCTCACCGCGGCAATGTTACATGACAAAATGTAGAAGCTGCGTTACTCTCAGGATCATGTATTTGCTATCTTTTGCTGATCTTTTACCAAACAAAATTGTCTCATCTAGACAACTATGCAGAATAGACTAGCAAGCATCGCTTCCCCCAATAAGAGGATCTAATAATGATAAGAATTCGCCAATTATTGAATACTTCAGCGAGCTTACTGCTGGCATCTCTAGCAACCCTAGCCAGCGCCCAGCAAGATAACGTCGAATGGACTACTCTGGGCAATGACTTTGCTCATACGCGTTTCTCACCCTCTCAAGAAATAACCGCTGAGAATTTCAGTGATTTAGAAGTCGCATGGCAATGGGACGGTTCCAGTTTCCAAGCTCAAAGCGGTCGCTCCACACCAAGTTACATCAACGGGCGAATGTACACGGTAGCCGGCGCACGTCGCCACGTCGTTGCAATTGATCCTAAGACCGGCGAAACAATCTGGTCCTACAGAGAGCCGGATACCGAGCGTTATCAATATTCGATGCGTGCTGACTACGGCAAGGGCGTGGGCTTCGGTCAGGTCGATGGCAAGGACATTATCTACATCATCTCTCCGGGATTCTTCCTCACAGCACTCGATGCCGAAACCGGCGCTCCGCTGGAAGGCTTCGGCAATCCTGTCCCTATAGATGGCTTCCCTGACACAGGCGTAGTCGATCTGCTTGCAGATCTAGGTCATCCTTACGACCCTTATAAAGGCATTCCTTTGGAGCGAGGCTACATCACCTCCTCCTCACCACCAATAGTTGTAAATGACGTTGTTATCGTGGGCAATTCAGCCGAACAGGGCTACAACCAATCCAGAATCGAGAACGTTCCTGGCGATATGTTGGGCTACGATGCGGCTACGGGCGAGTTCCTTTGGAAGTTCAACGTGATTCCTCAGCCGGGTGAATATGGACACGAGACTTGGGAGAACGATGCCTGGCAATACACTGGGGACATCTCATCATGGGCACCAATTTCAGCGGATCCCGAATTAGGCCTGATCTACATACCCACTAATGGCGTGACTATTGATTACTACGGCGGGCACCATCCTGGAGACAATCTCTACGGGACAAGCTTGATCGCCTTGAACGCCAGAACCGGCGAGCGAGCCTGGCACTTCCAGATCGTGCATCACGATATCTGGAACTTTGATCTACCGACCGCACCTATTCTGCTAGACGTGAACACCGAGCAAGGACCTACCAAGATCGTGGCGCAGCCTACGAAACAGGGTTTGGTTTACACCTTCAACAGAGAAACTGGCGAACCGATCTGGCCGATTGAAGAAGTGCCATTCCCTTCCTCGATCGTACCGGGAGAACAACTCGCTGCGACACAACCAATTCCAACAAAGCCAGCACCCTTCGATATGCAGGGGCTAAGTTTAGATACGCTGGTGGACTTTACGCCGGAGATTTACGCACAAGCGGTTGCTGCAGTGGCAGATTATCAGTTAGGGCCGCTGTTTAATCCGCCTCTGCATAGAGATAATCCGCTGGGCAAGATCTCTTCGATGATCTGTCCCTCCGGCGCGGTGAATATTACGCACCCATCTGTGGCCGATCCAACAACAGGTATCTTGTATGTCACGTCACGCTCGAGCTGTTCTGCTCGACCGCTGGTATCAGGCGAAGAAGCCGACACCTACTACGATGCACCTACTGGCACGACACTGTCGCAATATGCGGCGGGTCGCGGTGGCTCAACCCCGAGACATCCCTTAGGTATTCCTCTTTGGAAGCCACCCTATAGCCGCATCACCGCGATAGACATGAACACGGGCGAGCATCTTTGGATGATACCAACCGGTGAGACGCCTGCGCGTATCGCTAACCTACCTCAGTTGCAAGGTATCGATATCGGCAACACAGGGACGGGAAATGCCGTGCCTATGGTAGCCACAGCGAATCTGCTGCTATATTCCGATGTGGATGGCGCTGGCACACCGCAGCTGTTTGCTATCGACAAGGCAACAGGCGACGAGGTAGGCCGAGTAGAGGTGCCAGCAGCAAGCCGCTACGGTATGAGTTCTTGGACACACGAAGGACATCAATACGTGATCCTGCAGACCGGAAGTACGCTAACCGCCATGGCAATGCCCGGCGCAGCAGTGGACAGTTCTGGCGCGCATTAATTAGTTAAATCTATTTGGTTAAATTTCATCAATAAGAAAACTTACAATCAAGGAGTAGGACTATGAACAAGAAACTAATATTAACTTGTGCTATCGCAATCTCGGCAGCTGCCACGTTTAGCACGATCAACTCACAAGAAAATGAAATGAGCTTCTTCATTACTAGCGTGGGATCTGGCGATGGCGCAAATCTCGGCGGTCTAGCTGGAGCAGATGCGCATTGTGCAACTCTGGCCTCAGCAGCAGGCTCGCGCGGCAAGACATGGGTCGCCTACTTAAGCGCGCATGAGACGGCAAACTCTCCGCGCGTTAACGCGCGCGAGCGAATTGGCTTCGGCCCTTGGTACAACGCCGCAAACGTTGAAGTGGCTAGCACGCTGAATAACCTGCATAGCGACTACATGCAGCTCGGCAAGGCCAACTCTCTTACTGAGAATGGCGACACTGTAAACGGTCGAGGTGATACACCAAATCAGCATGACATCCTTACCGGTTCATCGCTTAGCGGCCGCCTGATCGACGATGGCTCAAACCATACCTGCAACAACTGGACAAGCAACGGCGAAGGTTCTGCACAGGTTGGTCACTTCGACAGAACCGGTGGCGGAGCGAACCCAACCTCCTGGAACAACGCACACGGCTCCAGAGGTTGTGGTCAAGCCGATCTAGTAGCAACAGGTGGCGCTGGCTACTTCTACTGCTTCGCTAACGATTAGTCTTCTGCAATTGAGTGATATCTCCAAATGGTGTTGTCGTAACGACAACACCATTTGTTTTTTAAAGACAGGATAAATACCCAATGAAACTTTATGGCATGGGCCAATCACGCTCTTTTCGCGCTCTGTGGGCTCTGGAAGAAAGCGGGCTTGATTACGAATATATAAACACTACCCTGCGCACTGATAGCAGCGAGAGTGATAGCGCAAAGCATCCCAGCTATCTAGAGCTGAACGTGCAGGGAAAAGTACCCACTCTCGTAGACGGCAATCTCGTATTGACCGAAAGCTTTGCGATAGTGAACTACATCGCACGAAATGCACCTGATTCTGGCTTGTTGCACAAAGTAAGCACACCCGCCTACGCAAAACTAGACGAGCTGACCTATTTCATTTTGGCCGAACTGGAACAACCACTTTGGTCCAAAGGCAAGCACATGTTTGCGCTACCCCAAGAAGTTAGAATTCCGGCGATGTTCGATACTGCGAAATTCGAATTCGACAAGGCGGTCAGAGCGCTAGATCATTTGTTGCCTGAGACAGACAGTGAGTACGCAATCGGTAACAGCTTTTGCATCGCAGACCTTCTTCTAGCGCATACGTTTAATTGGGCGATCCGTTTCGAGTTCGATGTGCCTGACAAATATATTGCACTGCGTAACCGGCACTATCAAAGGCCCGCTGCCCAACGAGCGATGGCAGTCGTTGAATAGAGATGCATTCAACTGACCACTCGAACCTGATTAGAGCGTGTCGTGCAATTCTGTGTTGCGCGGCAGTATTGCTGACCCAACTTGCCGCGGCGCAGAATAGCGAGAATGCCCCTCTCACTGCCGACACACTTGAGTACTACTTAGTGCAAGCATTTCAAGCGCCGACGGTTAAAGATCGCCTTGCGTTAAATCACATTGGCATCGAGGTTCACCCTGTAGATGACGGCTTTCTGGTAACCGCGTCATTAGAGGGCTATCCAGCACATCAAGCCGGCATAGAACGCGGAGACAGAATTCTACGTGTCGATGAAAAGCCCTTTCACCCGGTCTTTTCCTTCAACGCCAAAGGTAGAGAGCCCGGTGAGTTTAGTCCTACTGCCGCCGCCTTCCTGCTGGAATTTGAAAGACGAGGCGAGGTTGAATCAGTCGAGATCAAACCTATTTTTGAAAATCTTTACGACAGTTACCGTTCCGCCACTTTGGATAGTGTTCAAGAATTTTCCGTGGGAAACAAGACAATTGGCTACATACGAATCTGGGGGCTTTCGCGCAGCACATCGGATCTGTTCTCCCTAGAACGCACAATGCGAATGTTCAGAGACAGCGATGGCATGATAATCGATCTGCGAAACTCTTACGGCTTCCTAAGCTCTAAACATTTGGATTTGTTTGTTCGAAATGATCGTGGAAATTTTGAAGTATCGGATGCTTCAAATCGGCATGCAGCAATTGCACAAAACTTCCCTGCAAGTGCAACGCGAACATTTACGCGACCTATCGTCGTTTTAGTCAACTCAAAGACTCGCGGTGGAGCAGAATTGTTTGCGCATGGACTGGCAAAGCCAGAAAGGACAACAACGCTTGGCGAGAGTACCGCTGGGAAGATTGGAAGCTACTCGCACAACGGAAACACTATTCGCTATTCGCCAGCAAACCAAGTTTTAATCGATGGCCAGATCTTCGAATCGCAAGGAGTGGTGCCGAATGACTCCATTGCTTTTCCCTTCAGCCAAAGTAGCCGCAGTGACCCGCAGTTCGAAACTGCCGTAGATGTTCTGTTGGGAGTAATCTAGCCCCGTCAAGTCAAATCCAGTGGCGCTCCCTCACCGCTAACTTCCCAAGACAAGTCACGGTGATCAAAGCCACTCTCGATCGTTGGCTTGACGATTCTAAAAAAAGGAGAAAGATCAAAATCTCTGGGTGTGAAGTGAGTGAAATGCGGCCTGTATAGGAGCGGCACCTCACCACTGTGCCCGCCGCCTGCTTTCCGCTGCGGAAGGATCGGATAATCTATCGATTGAAAAGACTCCGCAATCAGCGTCGAACAAATTGCCTTGGTTGGCTCACCACTACCTAGACTTAGCAAGGAGCGACGGTAGCGATTCGGAACTGCCGGCTTTTGAATAACATAGCGAATCAGGTCGGCCACATTCTTTAAATCATACTGATGACCAATTCTCTGACGAGCGAATTCTGCCAGCTGCGCTGCTTCTTCTTCACTCAAGTTGACTGGCCGGCAGATCCGCAGATTAGAATTGGCATAGTGATCCAAGTTGGTTAAATGGACACCTTTCTTCAGGTTTGCTTCCAAAAGGTTGAGATGGGAGCTATCCGCCCCCTTCTCACCGACATAAAGGCAGGCATGAGACCAAGTGGATTGCGTGAGGTACTTGATTGCCGTACTAATACGCGTATTTCCGTCCACCAATACGATGTCACCCTTCTCCAGAGTCATCGCGACATCAGCTATCGCGACCGTATCCAGCCTCTGATAACCCGGGAGCTCTTTACTGAGAAAGGCAGCAAGACGCTCACCGATGACACGCTTTAGAGAGTTAAACATCTAGACCTTCTTATGCACAATGATGTAGCTTGATTGTCTCTTTTGAAGCCCAAAAAATCAGGTATACTAATCCGCCCGTATCCGCAGCACGCCGAATACTATGGCCGATACTAAGACCGATACTAAGACCGAATTAAACAACTGAATTGACGTAAGTGTAATCGAATCGACAGGAGTAGGAAAATGACCAAGGCATATAACAAATTCTTCATCAACGGCGAATGGGTAGAGCCCTCAGACCGCTCAACTCTTAACGTAATCAATCCAGCGACAGAAGAAGCATTTGCAACCATCAGCATGGGTACTGCAGACGATGTTGACGCGGCAGCAAAGGCTGCACGAACGGCCTTTCCAGCTTGGTCACAATCTACCATCGAAGAACGCAAAGCCGTTATTGGCAACATTATCGCGGGTATGAAAGCACGCGGTGACGAGATTGCTACAGCTATTTCCAATGAAATGGGCGCACCAATGGGCCTCGCCAAGACTGCGCAATTAGGCAGTGGTATGGGGCATTTTGCGAATATTCTAGGCATTCTAGACAGCTACGAATTCGAAGAAGTACGCGGCAGCACAAAAATCGTAAAAGAAGCAGCCGGCGTCTGCGGATTTATTACCCCTTGGAACTGGCCACTAAACCAAATCGCCTGCAAGGTAGCTCCGGCGATTGCAGCTGGTTGCACGATCGTATTAAAGCCCAGCGAAATAGCGCCATTGAGCGCCTATCTCCTAGCTGAAATTATAGCGGAATCCGGTTTACCCGCTGGTGTATTCAATCTAGTAAACGGTGATGGACCGACTGTGGGCGCAGCAATTTCTTCCCACCGAGAAATCGATGTTGTTTCCTTCACCGGCTCCACACGCGCTGGCCAGGAAGTTGCCAAGGCGGCGGCTGACGGCATCAAACGCGTAACACAGGAACTCGGCGGTAAATCAGCCAATATCATTCTCGACGATGCCGACCTTGCGAAAGCCGTCGGCGGCGGCGTAATGGGCTGCTTTGGTAACAGCGGCCAATCCTGTAATGCACCGACCCGCATGTTAGTGCCTAAGGCTAAAATGACAGACGCTATTGAGATTGCCAAGGCGGCGGCGGCAAAGGCAAGTGTTGGCGATCCATCTAACGAGAAAACAAGACTTGGTCCTGTTGTGAGCGAATTACAATTCAATAAAATCACTGCATTGATCGAAAAAGGCATCGCCGAAGGAGCCGAGCTGATCGTTGGCGGCCCAGGTCGCCCCGAGGGTATCGATAAGGGCTATTTCATTCAGCCCACCGTATTTGCCAATGTCACAAATGATATGACGATCGCGAGAGAAGAAATATTTGGACCAGTATTGACCATCTTGGGCTATGAAGATGACGAAGATGCCGTCCGCATAGCAAACGATACAGAGTATGGCCTCTCCGGCTATGTATCCGGAGAGCCTGCTCATGCAGAGAAGATAGCAAGACAGATTAGAACCGGCATGGTTCACATCAATGGCGCTGGCCCAGACTTTTCTTCTCCTTTTGGAGGCTATAAAAAATCTGGCAACGGACGTGAGTGGGGCGTTGAAGGCTTCGAAGAATTTTTAGAAACCAAAGCCATGCTCGGCGCAGTCTAAGGGGTAATGCTATGTCAGTTGAAATAAAAAAAGCAGCTATCGATATAGGCATCATTACAAAAGATATCGATGCAATGATGACATTCTATGGCGAGACATTAGGACTGGAGCTTGAAGGTTCTATTCCAATGCCCGGTGGTGGCACCATGAATCGCTTCAAGGTTGGTGACAGTGTGATCAAAGTCATCGAACTTGATCCCGCCGCGCCGGCTGACGCAGCGCCAGGCGGAATTCGTGGGGCAGCTGGATATCGCTACTGGACCATAACCGTAGGCAACCTAGAAGCGAGCGTCGACAAGGCAGCCGCCTCTGGAGCGAAGATAGTGGTGCCGGCAAAGGTTGTGCGCGAGGGCGTCACGATAGCCATCATTGCCGACCCTGATGGCAACTGGGTGGAACTGCTAGAACTGTCTTAGTCGGGCGATAGTAAGATGCCCACACTGATTCATGAGCGCGTAAGACAATGCCAGGCTGGCGAATACTCTAAAGCAATCTGCCGATTAAGCTCGGGTTGGGTGGTTCTAGGAGATGTTCAGTTTCTACGCGGTTATAGCCTGTTGCTCCCTGATCCTGTAGTACCTCACCTCAATGCGATGGACGCGGCAACGAGAAAGGTGTTTCTCTACGAAATGTCAATTGTTGGTGATGTTATTTTGGAAATCACCGCTGCCGTTCGAATCAATTACGAAATGCTCGGCAACATAGAGCCTGCGCTACACGCGCATATTTTCCCACGTTTCGAGGATGAGCCTGAAGAGCTTAGACTAAAACCGGTCTGGCTCTACGACTGGGACAGCGCGCCCGAATTCGATGCGAGCCGCGATAGTGCGATAATGCAGGCTATCGCAGAAGGCTTAGATCGGCGCGGCTTGATCGTCTAACAATCCGCAAGCTTAAAAACGCGCATAAAAAAGAGGCCTTAGGGCCCCTTCTTTGCTGGCGAATAAATTCGCTCTCTTATCGAGACGCTTTGTAGCATTACTTCCAAATACTGCGAGACTTCAATGGGATGTCGAACACCGGACTACCAGGATTCTCGACATGAATGATGAAACTATCGGCGTCTGGATGACTATAACCTAAGCCTGCCATGCCACCTTCTGATGTCGCCTTAAATTTCACACTATTCTCAGTGATCTCTACCAATTCCATTTCCTGTGGGCCATCAGTGCGCGCGACCATGCCTGGGTCCCACTGCTGAATGTGCAGAACCAAAGAGCCGTCTACCTCTTCAATGGTGATCATCTCAAACATGCTAGTTGCGTCGTCTCCGGTCATTCTTACCATTGCAGCAATTGAACCGGCCTCTCCCATGATCCAGTTTTCTTCCAGCTGATTGGGACCTAGATTGCCCGCCCAATTACCTGTCATCCAAGCAATGTCCTCAACGGTAGCTGAAGGGCCTGCCGCGAAGCTAGACCCTGAGAAGGCAGCTAGGCCAAGCAAGGCCATTGATGTAATTGTTTTTCGATTTATCATTCTTTTCTCCGTAGATTACTTACTTATGTTTAATTAGTGTTTTTCTATCCATAAAATTGGCTCGTACAAAGCGATAAACATTTTTATCGCCACGGCCAACTAGTCTTGAATTTCTTGCAGCCAGTATCCCAGCGACTCCCACTCCATTCTAAACATATGCGGCGCACCATCTAGAACATCCGCATTCAGAACAACGCCTGCGCCTGTTAGGCTGGCGACTGTCTCATCAAATCTATCAGCCCAATCTAATTGATCGCTGCCACCGATGCGCAGATAAACAGGAAAATCCTTTAGAGCCTCATTGTCTGTATCAGCGCCCGATAGTGCGGGGACAGCTGCCACACCTAAATAGTCTTGCGGGTTGCGTCGCGCGATTTCTAATGCCGACATGCCACCGTTAGACACGCCCGCCAACAACACCTTGCCCTGGGCGATATTCTCTCGTTTCTGCAACTGCGTTATCAAGCCTGCGATAAGCCCATTGTTTATGGCACCCCGAAAGGATCGATTATTTGGCGAGATAGGTACCGCAACCATCCAACCTCGCTGTGCAAACCCACTACCCAACCAGCGCGAGGTATCTTGTGATATCGATGCGTTACCCGGCCCGCCGCCCATCAGGATAACTAGAGGGGATGACTGGCCGTCCGCATTTTCCGGGGCAACAAGAAAGACATTTAGCACTGTGCCGTCTTGCAATGTTATGCGTTCTTGAGCCTGCATGGTCATGGGGAACAAACAGCAACAGAAAATAAACAACGTTGTTAGCTTTCTCAACTTTTTCATCCTCAGCCTCCTGATTTCTGAATTAATCGTCCTGGGACTCTTCCCTCTTCTTATAAACTTCCTCAAATTGACCCTGCAGACGGCGCATGCCACCGAGCCAGCGGTCGTAATCGTCTGTCTTCCTGCGCATATAGGTCAATACTTCCGGGTGTGGCAGGCAGAGAAAACGCTCGCTCTGTAAAGTCTCCATTACCGTATCCGCTAACTTGTCCGGTTCTAGCATGCCATCAAGGCCGGCAACGCCGCCATCGCCGCCCGCCGTCATCGCGGTACGTACAGCCTGAGGGCAAAGCACCGATACTTTGATTCCACGCTTGCCATAGGTGATCGAGAGCCACTCTGCGAAGCCGATCGCGGCATGCTTCGTGACAGAATAAGGAGCCGAACCAACCTGACTCAATAATCCTGCTGCGGAGGAAGTGTTCAAGAAATAGCCTTCGCCACGTTCCAGCATACCCGGAAGAACTGCACGAGCTGCAAATACATGGGACATGACGTTGATATCCCAGATCGATTGCCAGGCGTCGGTGCTGACATTCTCTCCGCCAGCGGTAAATATTCCAGCGTTGGAACAAAATAAATCGATCTGACCGAATTTTTCCAGCGCCTTACTAACCAAGGCATTAACGTCTTGCTCATTACCAACGTCAGTTTTAATTCCTAGTGCCTGCGTGCTCGCAGAAATATCCGCGACCGTGGCATCGATACCATCCTGATTGATATCTGATACTACGATTGCCCTAGCGCCTTCCCTAGAAAACCTTTCACATAGTGATTTTCCTATGCCACTTGCTCCGCCAGTTACTACAATAACCTTGTCTTTAATTTGCATATTATTTTAGCTTCCTTCTGATTTTACTTTTGCCTAACACGTATCACTTGAAACTATCTATCTACGGAGAACTATCCGGAAATCATTTCTCTGAGACGGTTGGAAAGGATGTCTTCAGCTTCCGCCACTATCCTAGCCACTAAATCCTCGCAACTAGGATTATCGTCTATTAGGCCTACTATCATCCCTGCAGACCAGATTCCTTTATCCAGATCACCCCCATCAAACAGCTCTCTGCCCTTTACTCCCTGCACCAGAGGCTGGATATCTTCGAATTTTGTTTCGCCAGGGCGAGCCTCTATCTCCACAACTTTTTCCGCAACACTGTTCTTAAAAACGCGCGCCGTATTTCGAAAAGAACGGTAGATAAGCGCGGTGTCCAATTCTGTTGCTTCGATCATCTTCTGTTTTACATTGTCATGAATAGGCGCTTCCTTCGTCACCATGAAGCGTGTCCCCATATTGATGCCATCGGCGCCCATTGCCAGCGCAGCAGCCAAACCTCTGCCATCCCCAAAGCCACCTGAGGCGAGAAAGGGTATCTTCAATCTTTTTGCTGCGAGTGGGAGAAGAATCATATTAGTAACATCATCTTCGCCAGGATGACCGGCACACTCGAAGCCATCTACGCTCACTGCATCACAGCCGATCTTCTCGGCCTTCAATGCATGACGTATAGAGGTGCACTTGTGAATAACCTTGATTCCCGCCTGTTTAAACTGTGGCAGATAGGGCTCGGGGTTGCGACCCGCTGTCTCGACAATCTTTACTCCAGAATCGACGATTGCCTGGGCATATTCATCATAGGGAACTGGCTTGATGGTCGGCAGAATGGTCAGATTGACCCCGAATGGCTTATCAGTCTGCAACTGGCAGCGCTCAATCTCCTTGAGAAGATCCTCGGGCGTAGGCTGCGTGAGCGCGGTTATGATGCCCAGCCCCCCAGCGTTAGATACAGCCGATGCGAGTTCGGCTAATCCAACCCACTGCATGCCTCCCTGAATTATAGGATGCTCGATACCTAGTAATTTTGTAATTCTTGTCTTCATTCCTGCCTTTCTCCTAGTCAAACCAAGCCTGACATCTCGCTCTAACGCCTATACCACACAGCTTGCCTCGAAATCCGAGAGTCAGTGTACGTGGTAAACCCAAGGGGTGTAAAGACGGAGGAATCGGTCGATGAGCTGTGTTATATTATGCGACTTTCAAGCTAACCGCCGCCTTAAAGACCGATATTGAAGCTAGTTTACTAGCCGCTGAGGGCTTAATCCTCAAGTTGGTCATAATCTAAAACAAGGGACAGTAAACCTAATTTTTTTAACTTGAATGAGTCGCCACAAAGCGCAGCATGTTGAAAAGAGGGGTTTAGAAATTCGGAGATTTAAAATGATTCGTAAGTTACTAGTTACCAGCATAGCCGCTGCTACTGCTCTAGCAGCAGTGCCTGCACTTGCTCAAAATGGCCAACAAGCCATAGAAGAAATTCAGGTTACTTCCACCCTCAGAAAATCTGCGGGTCTAGCTGACGTTAATGCAGCAGTTTCTGTGATCGGCGAGCAGGAATTGGATTTGATCAAACACACTCACTTACAGGAAGCATTGAACCGGCTTCCTGGCGTGAGCATCCATCGTAATAATGGGCAAGAGAGCCTCCTTGCGATTCGCTCGCCCATACTTACCGGCGCAGGTGCCTGCGGCTCCTTCTTAGTCGCAGAAAATGGCATACCTGTTCGCTCTAGCGGGTTCTGCAACGTGAACGAAATGTTCGATACGCATTCTGAGAATGCCTCCCGTGTTGAAGTCATACGTGGACCGGGCAGTGCATTCTGGGGATCGAACGCTGTACACGGCTTGATCAATGTAGTGTTACCAACTGCAGGCGAGGCCGGCGAAATTATGCTCGAGCAGGGACCTCGTGGTTCGCAGCGGTTACGAGGATCACTCGGCCACGACTACGGCAACTTCAAACAACTATTACTGGTCAACGGTACTAGTGAAAATGGCTACCGCGATGACAGCGGTGTAGATCAGCAAAAAGTTTCATGGCTTTACAACTACACCATGAAAAATGGCGCCAACCTCGATGGCGGCTTCACGAGGATAAATCTTAATCAGGAAACTGCTGGATATGTCACAGGAACTGATGCCTTCGAAGACAGTACACTGCGCGATACCAACCCAAATCCTGAGGCCTTCCGCGATAGTGTGAATGGACGCGTCTGGACTACTATCACGCAGCAGTTGGGTGACTGGGACGTGGTGTTGACGCCTTACCTTCGCGAAGTGAATATGACATTCATGCAGCATTTCTTGCCTGGACAGCCTATAGAAGACACTGAACACCGCAGCATTGGCTTTCAATTTGCTGCGTACAAGGAACTTGATAACGGCGCCAATCTTGCGATGGGCTTCGATACCGAAGATACCGAGGGAGCGCTCAAGCAGTTTCAACCAAACCCAACGTCAGGATCCTTCTTCCTACGTAACTCCATTCCACAGGGTAAACACTACGACTTCGATGTATCCATACGCCAATATGCAGGCTTCATCAATTACCAGCAAGACTTAGGTAACGACTGGGAACTATCTTTGGGTCTGCGATTAGAGAACACGGAGTACGTCTATAACAACAACATGATCGACGGACGCACTGATCAGTTCGGCGTAGCTTGCCGCTTCGGTTGCCGCTATAGCCGCCCTGCTGACAGAGAAGACAGTTTTACCAATGTCTCTCCAAAGCTAGGTCTAAGCTATGCACTTAATGACAACCACGACCTGCAGTTCAGAGTACAGCGAGGCTTCCGCGCACCGCAGGCTACTGAGCTATATCGCTTGCAGAACGCGCAGACAGTGGCGAGCTTGGATTCTGTGGAGTTAGACAGCTATGAAGTAGCCTTTAAAGGCGCCGGTGAAAACTGGAATTATGCTGCCTCTTGGTATTTCATGGATAAGCAGAACGAAATCTTTACCAACAGCGCTAGAGAAAATCTCAATGACAGTCATACCTCGCATCGAGGTATCGAGTTTGCTATGGGATTGGATATTACAGACACGCTTGCAATTCAGGGTGTCTTTAACCTAGCTAAGCATACCTACGAAAATTCCCAGATATCCGGTGGAATTGATATCAATGGGAACGATGTAGATACCGCGCCGAATACGTTTGGTAATTTACGCCTACAATGGAGACCAATCAGCTCAATCAAGACAGAGATCGAACTGGTCAACATGGGTGACTATTACACGAACCCTGAGAACACAGCGAGCTACGAAGGGCATGATATCCTGAACTGGCGAACACAATACCAGTTTAATGACGACCTGAGTTTCTACCTGAACGTGCTTAACGTAACGGATGAACAATACGCTGAGCGTGCAGACTGGACAACGTTCAATGGCGATCGCTACTTCCCTGGCGAAACTGTAAGAGCCTTTTTCGGAGTTACTTGGAAATATAAATAGTTTCCAAAACGTTGTTAAAAATGCCGACTGTATGTCGGCATTTTTATTTCTACCGATAGCATTTTAGAAAGATAGGATCATCACAATGAACAACGCCGATGAAAGCAATTCAAAGCAGGTATTCAATGACCTGCTTGACTATTTCTGTGGGAACAAAAACGATAACCCGGACCCAATTTTTCATCCTGATAGTTCTGTTAACAAGATGATGTTCGAGCACCCCACTGCACTACGCAAAGCCTCAGTACTAATTCCTATAACGCGATACAGACCGGGCAAGAATAGCGAGATAGTGCTCACGGTGCGCTCAAAAAATCTAAATAGTCACCCGGGACAGATCAGCCTGCCTGGAGGGTCACAAGAGCCAGATGACTTGGATGTGGTTGCTACGGCGCTAAGAGAGAGCGAGGAAGAGATCGGTCTCGCACGGAGCAACGTTGAGGTCATAGGCCGCTTGGGCGACATAGCTCTTCCCTCTGGTTTTCAGGTCACTCCCATCATTGGGCTGATAGAGCCGGGCTTGGACTTCGCACCTTGTCCTATCGAGGTTGCAGAAATTTTTCATGCACCTCTCTCCCTACTTATGAACCCAGACTCCTACAACTCCACATCCATGATCTATGATAATCAGCAGAGAAAGATTCTCGAGTTGCAGTTTGAACAGTTTAGGATTTGGGGTGCTACGGCTGCAATTCTCTACCATCTTGCACAGATAATCGAAAATTCGAAAACATGATATTGCTTACAAGTATTCGTATAAGAATTTAGTTCACGGCGCAGCTAATACTTTTTCTTTGCGTTTCTTCGCTGCTGAACCACTTTCATCCTAGTCATCAATGCTGCCGTGACAGACTTTGTTGCGGCCTTCCTGCTTGGCTAGGTAGAGGAAAGAATCGACCTTCTCTAAGAATTCTTTTTCTAACAATTCTTCGCCCTTTATGAAGACATCAACTCCAAAGCTAGCTTCGATTCCTAACAGCGCATCACGGGTCTTAACCGGCGAGTTCTCGATAATCAAGCGAAGGCGATTTGCGAAGCGAATCCCCTGTTCCAGGGTCGTATCAGGAAGAATGATAGTGAACTCCTCACCTCCATAGCGACACGGAATATCCAGTCTGCGAACACTCTGCGAAATAAGGTTGGATATGTGACTAAGCACAATGTTGCCAACCTCATGACCGTAGGCATCGTTGACGGCTTTAAAATGATCTAAGTCTAACATGATGAGGCAGGTGGGCTGACCAGAACGACGGGTACGCTCCATCTCCAGACTAAGCGCCTGATAAAAGTAGCGAAAGCTATACAGACCCGTCAATGCATCCGTACGCACTAGCGCCGCCAACCTCTTAACCTCTTCTTGAAGGCGTTGAACCTCTGGAAGATTTGTGCACTTGTCATCGCCGGCGGGGCAGGGGCTTACTGCTGTTTTTTTATCACTGTGTTTACCGTTCATTTGAGCTCAAAGACTATTTATCATCTTATCCAGGTGGCAATATTTTGCCTCTTTACGTCGCATTCTAGCGAACTCTCTGAGTGGCTGGCCCCCTGAGTCTCTGGATTACGCTTAATTTTCTACTCTAATTATTTCGACAACATAACATAAAGGGGGAAGCAGCTAATACAACTTCCCACTTTTTTAGAAATTTATTACTAATAATTAATAAGCTATGGAAGCGCCCAATCAGGAAAAGGACCTAATACACCGAAGGTTAAATGACCCACTGTGTAGACAAAGACGGTGATCAGAAAAACTGAAAGAATATCCAGCCAGATACCTGCCACCACCATCTTCATTATCGGCACCCTGCCGGAACCATAGACAATTGCGTTAGGCGGCGTGGATACAGGCAGCATAAATGCACAAGAAGCAGCTAAAGTCGTGGGAATGAGCAGCAATAATGGATGCACTCCGATGGCCTGCGACAGGCTGGCCATGATCGGCAGAGACAGCGAAATTGTCGCCGTATTAGACGTGACCTCAGTGAGTCCAGTGATAAAACCCACTGTGCTCATCACAATAATCACAGGACTGGCGTCACCAAGAAGCACCTGCAATTGTCCTGCAATATAGACGCCTAGGCCCGATGTTGTGAAGCCTTTCGCAAGCGCTAAACCACCACCGAATAGTAACAAAATGCCCCACGGCACCTTTTTAGCATCTTCCCAATCCATGAGACGACCACCCACCTGCTTGCTGGCCGGAATGATAAACAACAGCAATGCCATTGCGATAGAAACGGTGCCGTCATCGATCATATAGCCAACTGGATCGGAACCTACAAATGCAAGAAACGAATCTAAGTAGTGGCTCCATCCATAAATATCAACATCGGCCCCGAATAAACGCTCCTTCCTCGTCATCCACAATAGGGCTGCACTGACGAACACGAACGTGACTCTTTTTTCCTCCGGGGACATCACGCCGAGTTTTTCAAGTTCATTACGGATAAAATCACGCCCGCTAAAGGGCGTCGTAGCCGGCAGAGGGAAGACAAATCGAGTGAGAACAAACCAGGCTATCAACATGTAGGTTGCACTCATCGGAAAGGCAAATATCATCCAGGACGCGAAGGTGATTTCAGGCGCCAAAGGAAACAGCTGTGGCAACTGGGTTACCAGAACGCCGTTGGGCGGCGTGCCGATCAGTGTCGCGAATCCGCCGATGGAAGCGGAGTAGGCTATACCCAATAGTATTGTGAGTGGAAAATTTTCGGCTCGCTTGTCTATGATGACGCCTTTAGCTGCCGCCTCACGATTTAACTCTTCATACAAAAGAATAAGCGACATTCCCATAGGCATCATCATCAATGCGGTTGAGGTATTCGACAACCACATGGAAAGAAAGCCGGTGGCAAGCATGAATCCTAAAACGAGCCGGTGGGGCTGCCCGCCAATAACACGCAAAATATTCAAGGCGATACGTTTGTGCAGGTTCCACTTTTCGACCGCCGTAGCAATAATAAAACCGCCGAGAAACAGCAAGATAATCCAATCCATATACTGACCGGCCACATTCGGGAAAACGATATCCAGATCAGAAGGGATTAAGCCGTTGCGCATACTAACCGTTTCAAAGTCGATCTGATTTGCCGCAGGCACTAGGCGACCGCGCATGATGCCAAGCAGTGGAAATAGAACAATGGGAAGTAGTGCCGTTGCCGAGAGTGGTATTGCCTCAGTGATCCACCATATCGCCATTAGCAATATCACCGCGGCCATGCGAGTCACGAGAGGATTACCCGGATCAAGATCGACGAACAGCAATACTAGAACGAATGCAAGCGGCCCTAGCCACAGTCCTATTTTGCTTCGCATAGGGGTGATTTCAACTTGTTGAATGGCAGCTGTCATGGGGCGTCCTTATGAGGTCTTGTTAGTCTACCGTTAATCCTGTTCGTTTTTGCTGCCAGTTTTTAGTTGGTCTTGTAGCTTAATTATGTTCTCGGAGAAAATTAGAAAAGCGGAAGCTCGGACAGAAACCCCAAACAGGTATTTAAAGTTGTCACCGCACGAATTAATTGCGAGACCTCTGTGGAATACCTGTCTACAAAATGCCGGGGTTTCTAGAGTTGCTCGAGCATTGTTTCGGCCGAACTCACCTTGATTTCACCGGGGGCCTCGACTCCCAGGTAAGTGACTGTGCCGTCTTCAACAATCATACCGAAGCGCTGAGCGCGCTTACCCATACCAAAACCACTGGCATCGAGCTCAAGACCAATAGCGCTGGTAAAGTCGCCATTACCATCGGCCAGCATCAGTATCTCTTCGGCATTTTGATTCTGGCCCCAAGCACCCATGACGAAGGCATCGTTGACTGACATACAAGCGATGGTATCCGCGCCTTTAGCCTTGAGAGCGTCGGCACTCACTACAAAGCCAGGCAGGTGAGTTAGCGAGCAACCCGGCGTGAATGCACCAGGTACGGCAAAGAACACAACTTTCTTGCCCAAGAATACTTCGTCACTGCTTATATCTGCCGGCCCATCTACAGTCATATGTTTGAAATTTACTGCTGGAACCTTGTCTCCGACTTGGATCGTCATTGCGAACTCCTAATGGTTAGTTTTAATTCAGTTAGCGGATAGTAGCAAATTCGCTGCCATAAGCCTTAAAAATAGCGATGTGCTTTCCTCTTTTTTGAGCTAACATTGAAAGCCTTCACACCCTTGAACGATTACGCAAAGCCTCTATGGACACAGTCTTCTTTCTGGCCTCGAAGGTTATTTGGGTGCTGATTTCGCCCGATAGCCTGATCGTCATTCTCGGAGTGTCCGCTTGGGTCGCCGCCATCCTGAAGTGGCAGAGAATCTCTAAATCTTTGCTCGCTAGCTGCGCCCTGTTATTGCTTCTTATCGGCTTCTTTCCCGTGGGAGAATGGCTGATCGCGCCGCTGGAAAACCGTTTCACTGCTAATATGGCGCTGCCAAGTAAGGTCGATGGCATAGTTGTTCTCGGCGGTGCTATCTTGCCCCAAATGTCCAATAGCTGGCAACAGCCAGAAATTAACGACGCAGCCGAGCGACTCACCAATTTCCTCTATCTCGCCCGGCTCTATCCTAATGCCCAACTGGTTTTCACCGGCGGCAGTGGTGCTGTCACCGAGCAGGAATTCAAGGAGGCTGCGATGGCGCAAATTTTATTCGAGCAGCTGGGCCTTGCCGAACGAGCAATCATCTTTGAGAGCGAGTCTCTAAACACCTCTGAAAATGCGAGAAACAGCAAAGAGCTGGTCACGCCGGAGAATAACGAAAATTGGCTATTGATCACATCGGCATTTCATATGCCACGATCGATCGGCGTGTTCTGTCAGCAGCAGTGGGTAGTGCAGCCCTACCCTGTAGATCACTATTCACAGAAGGGAAACTTGTTGCGGGTAGATTTCTCGTTTGGCGAAAATCTGTCGGTGCTAAGCTTAGCAATCAGGGAATGGGTCGGGCTAGTGGCTTATAGGATTAGCGGTCGAACGGACCGACTGCTACCGGGAATTGATAATAACTGCGCAGCCACGAACGTCGAATAACATTCCTTCGACGCCGTCGCTGGCCGGCGAGACTAGTTTAGAATATTACGGAGCCTGCCTCCCAGATCCTCAACCACCTCTTCGACTTGTTGGACGCCATCCTGTATTCGACCCTCTACAGACTCTCTTAATTCGTCGAGACCGGGAAGATCGGCACTTAAAATAGAAGCAACCAATTCCTGCAAGACAACGCGAACGGCAGCCGCCGCACTGGCGGTGCCGCTTTCGGTACCAATATCTCGAATTTCGATGTCAGCAAGCGTTATCGGTGCGCTTACTACAGAGGACACGAAGTTCAGCTGCGAACCCACCATTCGAAACTCGCGAATGATCATCTGCTGACCGGAATCTTCTGCCGATTCAGGGTCGCTTGATGCAGCATTTCCTTCGTCAAGGTTATTAAGAAGAGTGCGTATATTGTCGCTAGTTATCTTCGTCTCGTAGGTGATTATAGGCTGCATGATGATGATCGACTCAATCTCCGCTGCATCCGTGAATACTGTATTCACATTGATGTTTACCAGGACCGAATCCAATTCAAAAGCATATTGCGATTCGAAGCCCTCGGGATTCGCAACACGCAAGCCAGAGATACTGCCCTGCCCGCTTAGTGGCGATAGTGAAACGCTGTCCACTGTTACCGCCGCTCCCAACACGCTGGAGCCTACCACTTCTATCCCACTCTTCACGATGGAATCGAGATAGAAGAACAATCCGCCGCCCGCAAGCAATACAAGGAGAACCACGGAGATTATAATTTTCTTGATCATTACTGCCTCTGTTTTTAATAGCTAATAGGTATTAGCTTTCTTTTAGTGACTAATTGGTAACGGCCTTGTTTTGATAAGGCCTTCGCACAGAAAATGGCGAGCTAACTATCGAAGGGCGCCGAGCTACCGATGACAGCTTCGATCCACTCTAAGTGTAGAGCTACGCTTTCGTATACTGCCACAGCCCCGTATTTTCCCTGAGTTTCCTCTGAAAAGCCGCTTGCGGTTACCTCGCCAACTGTGATGCCAACGAGAAAAAAGCCGTTCTCGTTCTCAAGTAACGCAGGACCACCGCTATCGCCCAAGCTAGGCATCCCCTCTAGAGGCAAGGCTTGGCTCGCACGATCTCGTGGATCATCGAATCGTATCCTGAATCGACGATCAACCTCTGTGATCCGATTCATAGCAAGACGAAGACTGCCATCATTGTATTGCCTGCCAGTTGTTCCCAAGCCGAAGTAGCCCCACCCGAGTAGAGTTACGATCGAGTCAAGTTCCAATTCCTGCACATGCAGCGGCATTGCCCGTGGCGTTGTCGACGTCTGCTTAAATCGCAGTAGAGCAAGATCTACATCAGCAGCATTTTCCAAATCAAATTCAGGGTGAATGATGACAGTATCTATCTCCCGGTCCTGAGCGCCAACTAAGACCGCGAAGTCGCGACCATTGGTCAGCGTATTGCCAAGCCTTGTTTGCTCCACACAATGCGCCGCGGTTAATGCCCATTGCTGGTGAATTACTGTAGCAGCGCAGACTTTTCGATTTCCCTGCTGCTCCAAAAAAAATACCGATGGATAACTACTCTCTCTCACTTCATAGCGCGCCGGCCCAACATCGTGACGAATTATGATAGCGAAGCCAGGCGCGACGAAGGTAGCGCACAGCAAAAGTAATACAAATCGACGAATAACGAGCAAATAGCACTTATTCATCTTGATCTACTGCTTCTGTTTTGACTTTAATTTGCCGTCTTCTTAGTGGACGCAAATTGGGTTGATAACTGGTTTTCTTCGTCATTCGAAACAGTTTCAGTAGTTGACGCAAAACGACAGCGACGGACAAGACTGCAAACACTAAAATGCAGGCGGCCAACCATTGCTCGTGTGTCCAGCCGGAGGTATTAATAAGATCGGACAGCATACTCAGAGCCTTTCTAAGGAGGCATCATAGGATTTATCAAAATTCCAATTCGATTCAAAGCCGACAGCTAAGACTCGTCTGCGAGCTCAGATACGAGTTGTTCAATATTCTCAATTCGCTCCCAAGGATCATCCATCTCCAGCAGATCTTGCCTCTTCGCATTCTCTACAGGAATCAATTCCGCGAGGCGCCATCCAAGATCCCAAAGGTTGTCATAGTCGATTATCAGGTTCTTCTGCTCGACTAGGGGATGACTCTCCAGGTTTTGTAACAGTTGCGTCAATGCAGTGAAGTCCTCGTCGATAGGTATCGTCTGTTTCCCAACGCTATCGTTCTCAGAGAATGCAACATTGGCCGTCAATACTCCGCTCTCCGCCTGCCAGCATTCCTGGATATTGAATTTAGCGCTACCCTCTACGGTTATTCCAAGCAGTCCATTGGGCAGTTGATCCCAATCGATGATATTCGCATAGGTTCCCGTGCGGTGAATGGTTTGCTGGGTTCCAGCTTGGACAGTTTCCATTCCTTTCTTCAGCAGACAGATGCCGAAGCCTGTCTCTGTGCGCATGCACTGCGTAACCAGATCGATGTAGCGCTGCTCGAATATTTGCATATCCAATCTACCGCCAGGGAACATAACCAATTGTAACGGGAACAGCGGTATCTGTTGTGAATTAGTCATAGAAGTACTCAAAAACCAGAGGCCCCTGCAGGGCTGTGATCCAACGCGCGCAGTAATTTCTCATGGATACCATCAAAGCTGCCGTTGCTCATCACCACTACGTTGTCACCTTTGATAGAGTTCTCCTCTACGAACGAGACGATCTCGTCCGTAGTAGAAAACGCATATCCTGGCACCTTACTATCGGCGACGAGGGCATTAAAATCGAGCCCCGACATTTCTGGCTTCTGCCAGATAACCATATCTGCTTTCTGACAGGCCTCAACTAATTGCTGCTGATGAATACCAAGTTTCATGGTGTTCGAGCGCGGTTCAATTACGGCGATCAGTCGAGATTCTGCAGCCTCAGATTTCAGTTTCATGTGGATACCCTGCAGCGTGGTCATGATTGCCGTAGGATGGTGAGCGAAGTCGTCATAGACTTTTACGCCCTCAACTTCGCCGCGCAATTCCATGCGGCGCTTCACGCCTTTGTATGTCTGCAAGCCCTCTACAGCTGTAGCAACATCGATCCCTACATGATGAGCCGCTGCGATGGCAGCGATGCCATTCTTCACGTTATGCACACCAGTAACATCCCATTTTACGAGCGTACGGCTTATCACTTCCCCAGTAGAACCGTGACCAAATTTTGTTAGTTCGAATTCCGAACCCTGCCCATTGAGGAGTTTCGCATTCCAGAAAACACCGCCATTGGCAGCCAATTTCTTGCACACCTCCTCCGGCACAGCGACGCCAAATCGTTGTTTCGGGGTCCAATTGCCCATTTGCAAGACCCTCTCGATGGTGGCTTCGTCATGGGGGACGATAAGCAGCCCATTGCCTGGAACGGTTCTAATCAGGTGATGAAACTGTCTCTGAATTGCCTCGAGGTCGTCGAATATATCTGCGTGATCGAATTCAAGATTGTTGAGGATAGCCGTTCTAGGCGCGTAGTGAACGAATTTAGAACGCTTATCGAAGAAGGCACTATCGTACTCATCAGCTTCTACAACGAAGAAAGCCGAATCACCAATATCAGCCGAGCGCGGCAGGTTATTCGTTACCCCGCCGATAAGATAACCTGGCTTCATGCCCGCATTCTCGAGTATCCAAGTTAGCATGGCGCTAGTACTAGTCTTGCCGTGCGTACCCGCGACTCCCAAGACCCATCTATCATGAAGCACAAACTGTGACAGCCACTGTGGGCCCGAGGTGTAGTTCAACCCCTTATTCAAAACGTGCTCGACAGCCGGATTCCCACGCGAAAGCGCGTTGCCAATTATCACAAGATCTGGCTCTGGGTAGAGGTGTTCTGGCCGAAACCCCTCCATTAAATCGATACCCATCTCTTCCAATTGCGTACTCATTGGCGGATAGACATTTGCATCGCTACCGCTGACACGGTAGCCGAGCTGTTTGGCAATTATGGCTAGGCTACCCATGAAGGTACCGCAGATACCTAAAATATGTACGTGCATTGAGATTCCCGCGCGGCTGGGCTGGTTTATCAGAAGGCTGTTTATAGCACAAAACTTAGGTAGCATAGGAGTACTAAGCCACCACTGAATTGAATAATGCCAAACAAGCCTCAAAAATTCTGGACCTTCTCCCTAGAACTGTACGATGCACAGGGTGTGGCCGCAGCCTGTCTCGAGTTACAAGATGCCTATCAGCTCGATGTGAACTTGATTCTATTCTGTTTCTGGCACGGCAGCGCCTACGGAAAAATAGATCAGGAGTTATTGCAAAATGTCCTCGAACTCTCGATCGAATGGCGCTGTGGGGTTGTGCAGCCGCTAAGAAGCGCCCGCGCCTGGATGAAACTAAACCCGAATCCAAGCAAGCAATTCGATAGCCTGCGGGAAAGGATAAAAGCAGACGAATTGATGGCGGAGAAATTTCAAATCGAACAAATAGCTAGCTTAACATTGGCATTTAATACAGGCCGGCAATGTGTATGGGGCAGCGATGACATTAGGGAAAATATCGACAGCCTATTGGTTGCGGCAAAAATCGAGCGAGACGAGAAGATTACCAGCGCACTAGAAGTTATTCGAAGTGCAATTGAGAAATAACTGCTTCGCAGTCGGCTATGCTTGGCTTTAGATCGTCACATATCCAAAAGGTGCAGCTATGCACCATTAAGATAACTAGAGTGACAAATCAACAGCAAAGAGTAAAAGAGGCTTTACCCATTGTCCGTCTTTGATTCAACCGGACCCGGAGACCTCGAAATAAAAACGCCGGACACTGCAAAAGCTATCGCACCAGCCAACCACAAGAAGCCATTGATTGTGGAACTTTCACTGTCGCCGGTAAACGCTAGGATGGAAAGTACCAACCAGATCGATGCAACGATCAAGCAGAGAAGTTTAGAGTATCTGGCGAAGCCCGTACCTTGTGTAAGCATGACATCCTCACGTAGGGATATAGTTAATTAGTTAGTTTAGCTTAAGTTAAGCCAACATTGTCATTGACTGCTCTATCAGTCAAGCGTGCAGCAGACCAATCTGTAAACAGCTCGCAAAATGTACCCGAATTCGCCCAGAATTGCCCAGAATTGCCCAGAATTGCCCAGAATTGCCCAGAATTTTACCGCGTTTTTTGATGCAGCGACACCATCGCGAATACCCCACCCTACTGGCAATCGCAGTTACGCTGCTGCCTGGGATCGCGATGATCTCCATTTCCCGTTAGACGAACCTGTGTTGGCTGGCTTTCCAGCTGCGCCCTGTCTACGACGAGGTCGCTGATTGTTAGCAGGCCGTCTGTTGGGTTCGCTATTCTTGCTAGCTGGAGCTGGATTCGCCAAAGCAAAGGAGTACTCTTCGCTATCTCCCCTTGGCACTGCAAACTTTATCAAGCGCTCGATGTCACGCAGCTGTTTGCTTTCTTCACCGCTGACCAGAGAAATCGCCAATCCAGTAGCTCCTGCTCTGCCAGTTCGGCCGATGCGATGTACATAATCTTCAGGGACATGCGGAAGATCGAAGTTAATCACCCGCGCGAGTTGCTCAATATCGATACCGCGAGCTGCAATATCTGTTGCTACCAAGACCTGCACCCCACCCTGCTTGAAATCATGGAGAGCTTTAGTTCGCTGCGCCTGTGACTTATTACCGTGGATAGCTGCAGCTTTGATGTTTTCTTTGATTAGTTTTTTGGCTAGGTTATTTGCACCATGCTTTGTCCGACTAAACACCAATGTCTGATCATTGCTCGCCAGCATCATTTCGATTAGCAGATTCGGCTTGCTAGCTTTGTCTACGTAATACATCTTCTGCGAAATAGCTTCGACTGTAGAATTCCTCGGAGCGACATCAATCTCTACAGGCTTGTTGCAGATCGTCTTCGCTAGGACTCGAATTTCATCGGAGAATGTCGCCGAGAACATCAGGTTCTGCCGCTGCTTCGGAAGTAGCGCCATTATTTTCTTGATATCACGAATAAAACCCATATCCAACATTCGATCCGCTTCGTCGAGAATCAGCACTTCGACATCCCGGAAGTCGATGCATTTCTGCTGATACAAATCCAGTAATCTACCAGGTGTAGCAACTAGGATGTCGAGGCCACGATTCAGTGTCTTCTTTTGCGGATTAATATTCACTCCACCGAAGACTACGCCATATCTAAGGTTCTCTTGCGCGCCATAGGTTTGAATGCTGTCTTCAATTTGAGCCGCTAATTCTCGCGTCGGTGTCAGGATCAAGGCGCGAAAGCTATTTCTAGTTCGATTAGGACGTCCGCTTATCAATTGCAATAAGGGCAATGTGAATCCGGCGGTCTTTCCCGTGCCAGTCTGTGCAGCGGCCATTACATCACGGCCAGCTAGAATCTCTGGGATGGCTCGTTCTTGAATAGGTGTTGGCGATGTATAGCCAGTTTGTTTTACTGCTTGCAGCAGTGTGTCGGATAGTCCGAGTGTGTTAAATGTCATTCAAATTCTCTTAGTTAGTAAGTATGCCGAAGCATTTTATTTGTTCGAAACGAAAACGCATTGCCTGCCCCACAAAAGGAGGAAGCACGACGACTTCTCGTTAGTATTTTCCGAACTTTAAACTGTTTTAATGAGTTCTATTGCACGGATGTGCATTCGATAGCTAGTTCGTAGTTACTCGCGACGTGACTGCGAGTAACCAGAAATGAGGTGGCGACTTGTTATTCGGGCCGGATCGAAGATCGATTCGCTGAATAGAAGTCTGCAGACTGCGATTTTGACGCAGTAACGTGACCTTATCTAAGTATGATGCACCGTCTAGATATTGCTGAAACAAGCCTTAGCGCTGCTTAGCCCTGTCTAAACGTGGCGGCACATTAGCACAAATCGGGGAAAAGTATCGCTTTTTATTTTTAATTCAGGAGGATACAGGCTCTCACGAAGCCACTGCTGCATCCTAGTCACAAGAGCTAGTAGAGAAAAAACCCACCATCTATCAGCAGACTATCCCCGGTGTGATAGCTGCTAGCATCGCTCATTAAATAGGCGGCAATACCCTCAAAATCCGATCTATCGCCCCAACGACGCGCTGGAATCCGTGGCAAAATTGCATTAGCAAATTTCTCATTAGCATAATTGTCTGCCGTCATCGCGGTTTCGATGTGGCCCGGCAATATCGAGTTGGCGGTTACTCCCCACCGTGCGTACTCGACAGCCAATGCCTGCATCATCGAGATCACGGCTCCCTTGCTTGCCCCATAGGCTTCCACTCGCGCCATGCCCATCAACGCACCTAAAGATGAGGTGCCAATAAGACGACCACCTGGATCTCCAGCTTCGGCTCGCTGTTTCATGTGCTTGGCAGCACAGCGCAGCGTGTAGAACAGGCCATCTAGATTCACATCCATAACATGACGCCAATCTTCAGTAGAAAATTCTTCAAAGCGGCCCGATCGAGCGACCCCCGCATTGGCGAAACAAGCATCCACTCGCCCAAACACCTCGAGAGTCTCGGCAAAAGATTCCTCGACTAACGCCTCAACCGACACATCACAGCCAATAGCATGAACCTTAGTACCGAATTCTCCGAGTTGCTCTACAGCAGCGGCGTTCTTCTGGGTATCGCGTCCCCATATGCAAACATCTGCACCCTGCTTCGCAACACCTTCAGCAAAACCTAGACCAATACCGCTATTACCGCCGGTAATTAGCGCCACCTTGCCAGTTAGATCAAATAAATTTTTAGCCATTTCTTATGCTCTCTTAAGGTCTTAGCCTTGTGTACCCTGCCAGCGCTTAACCAGGCCAGTGTCTATGTCAAAAAGGTCTAGCACTCGGCCTACATGATGATCCACAAGGTCATCAACCGACTGCGCTTTTATATAGTGTGCTGGCATTGGAGGCGCCAGTATTGCACCATTCTGGCTCGCACGAAGGAGCAATTCACAGTGCCCAGTGTGCAAGGGTGTTTCTCTTGGCACCAAGACCAGCCGCCTGCGCTCTTTCAACATCACATCGGCGGCACGCACTAGAAGAGAGTCTGCGTAACAATTCGCGACTGCTGACAGTGTCTTTATAGAGCATGGAGCAATGATCATTCCGTCTGAGCGAAATGAACCGCTCGCAATCGTGGCGCCTATATCTTTGTTCGAATGCACCTGATCGGCCAACGCCTGTACATCCTTGGACGAAAATTCGGTTTCAACAGCGATGTTTAGCTTGGCCGAATCCGACATGATCAGGTGTGTCTCTATGCTCGACTCATTCTGCAAAACTTGCAGCAACCGTACCCCATAGATAGCGCCGCTAGCTCCAGACATTCCAATTATCAACCGCACGAGTTTCACCTGTTCCGAATAGGGCTTCGAATGTTGCATCAATCTATGAGAACAGGCAAGCAATTGAAGTACTATCTCGCAGCTTGTAAACTGCCTCTTTCTCGGACGCCTGCAACGACTGGCGTCTCCACCGGATACAACAGTGAATATATTCTATGAGCAAAGCTAACCTTTTCTACGCCCAGTCAGGCGGAGTCACCTGTGTTATCAACGCTAGCGCCTGCGGCGTGATCGAGACTGCGCGAAAAAACAAAGACAAAATAGGAAAGGTATATGCAGGGCTAAACGGTATCGTCGGCGCCCTGAGGGAAGATCTCATCGATACCAGTAAAGAATCTAAGCAGGGGATTGCTGCACTTCGCTCAACCCCTGCTGGCGCATTTGGCTCTTGTCGCTACAAGCTTCAATCCTATGCCGAGAACAAACGGGAATACGAACGCCTTATGGAGGTGTTTGTCGCTCACAATATTCGTTATTTCCTCTACAACGGTGGCGGCGATTCGCAGGACACTGCCAACAAGATATCTCAGTTCAGCGCCGTGAAGGGCTTCCCGATTACCTGCATCGGCGTACCGAAGACCGTCGATAACGATTTACCATTAACAGACAATTCTCCGGGATTCGGATCGGTGGCGAAATACGTCGCCGTTTCTATCCGCGAAGCAGGCCTGGATGTCGCGTCCATGTGTGACTCTTCAACGAAGGTCTTTGTCATGGAAGTGATGGGTCGTCATGCGGGCTGGATCGCAGGTGCAGCCGGTTTAGCGACAGAGCAGACAGGCGACGCGCCACATATAATTCTTTTCCCAGAGATTGCCTTTAACAAAGAAAAGTTCCTGCGCAAAGTAAAATCGAGCGTGAAGAAATACGGCTACTGCGCCATCGTGGTTTCAGAGGGCGCTCAGAACAAAGATGGGTCGTTTCTAGCGGATGCTGGCGGGACGGACGCGTTTGGACATGTGCAACTCGGCGGTGTCGCACCCTTCGTCGCAAAGATGATTAAGGATGAGCTTGGCTACAAATACCACTGGGCGGTGGCCGATTACCTGCAACGTGCAGCGCGACACATCGCCTCTGCAACCGATGTAGATCAGGCCTATGCCGTTGGCAAAGCAGCCGTCGAGTTTGCATTGGCCGGCAAGAACGCCGTGATGCCAGCGATCGTTCGCGGCAGAGGCAAGAAGTATAGCTGGCGCATCGGTGAGGCGAAGCTTTCAGATGTTGCCAACGTCGAGAAGAAGATGCCAAGAAACTATATTAGTCGTGATGGCTTTCATATTACCGATGCCGCGCGCGAATATCTCTCGCCGTTGATTCAAGGCGAGGACTATCCCAAGTACAAGAACGGCATCCCGCAGTATGCAAGACTGAAGAAGCAATTGGAAAAGAAGAAACTGCGGAAGTGGAAAGAGAGCTAGAGGGCAGCTCTTGAGCAGATTGGCCTATCTAAGGGGCGAGCCTATCGATGGACCAACTCGTATCTTCCTGCAGAAGATAGCGAAAGCGGTCATGTAAACGATTCGCTCCACCCTGCCAGAATTCGATTTCCTTCGGCTCAACCCGATAGCCGCCCCAGAAGTCCGGAAGCGGTATCTCACCATTACTAAATTTCTGTTTCAAACTCTCAAATTGGTTGAGAAGAAATGACCGCGACGTCAAAACACGACTCTGTTGCGAAGCTATTGCAGCAATCTGACTCTCCTTAGGTCGGCTCGCAAAGTACTTGAGCGACTCTGCAGTACTCACTTTGACAGCCTCACCGCAGACCTTTACCTGCCGTTCGATAGCATGCCAAGGAAAATGCAGACTTATTTTGGAGTTTGTATCTAGCTCATCTGCCTTACGGCTACCGTAGTTTGTATAAAAAACAAAGCCGCTGTCATCGACGTGTTTGAGCAATACAATGCGCTGACTAGGCTGACCGTCCGCCGACACAGTAGCGATTGTCATTGCCGTGGGGTCAACAACCCCTAGCTCTATAGCCTGCTGCATCCATAGCGAGAACTGATCAAACGGGTCTCTCGCAAGCTCATCGCGACTTAGGCCGCCTTGCAGGTATTCGCGGCGAAGTGATTCAAGATCCATGCTGAAGTCCAAACGTTGCTCCGGGCGTAAGGCGCGGAATAAAAAAAATCGGCGATGCCTTCCCGGCGGACTACCTAACGAAATCGCCGAAGTGCCAAAGCTGCTGCCGCGGCGACCCCGTAACGTAATAATAGGTTCCGTGGCCATGCTTCTCATTGGCAAAAAATCTACCAACGTACTTCTGTCCACCTGACCAGCGGTAGGTACCCTCTCCGTGATAGAAATCGTCGAGAAATGTACCGCTATAATTTTCGAGATTCTCTTTCATCCAAAACTCGCTATGTTCATTCTCACGCCACCGATCCAATCCAATGAAGTAAGAACCCTGACCATTGCGCTCGCCGTCTCTCCACTGACCGATATAAAGCTTCCCGTTACCATTCCAGTAGGTGCCGCGGCCGGAGCGAATACCCCTGTCAAAGTCGCCATCATAGATAGACTTAGCCATGAACGAGATAGGGATCTCGAGACGGCCCTTGCCATGAAACTCGCCGTCTCTGAAATTTCCGAAATACTCACCCTTACCCCATTGAGTGGCGAGTTCCAGCCTGCCTCTGCCCTGGGCGCAATCGCCAAGAACACATTCTTCGCCAATCACCTCTGACAGAGGCTGCGCCATGATTGAGGTCCAAGACAACGAAAACACTAAGGCTGCTGCCAGTTGAAAAAACGTGAATCGTCTAATATTCATAGAAATGACCACTTGCGTAGGTTTCACTTAGCTTTCAATTCTCAGAAAAATGCCCTGCCTGCAATTATAACGCTTCGCTGACTGCGCTCAAGTATTCACCGATATTGCTCAGCTCTGCGACGCTAGGACTATACGACCCTGCGCAGCACATTTAGAGGACTCGTACTCACGACTTCTCGAGTTGAGTTCATACCCAAAGCAGCGATAAGCACCGTACCAATTAGCGGCCCAGCTATCCATACCCAGTAGTGCAAATTGAACTCCTGCTCAAACACCTCCTCTTGGAGATAGTACAGACTTGCCTCCGCACCGATGGTTGCAATGATTCCCGCTAGCGCACCAATACTCGCAAATTCTATCAAGAGGCTACTAAGAATAAGCCTCTTTCCAGCACCTAGCGTGCGTAGTATCGCGTTTTCATGGAAACGCTCATCCAGTGTGGCGTTAACACAAGCCAACAACACCAGCGCACCGCACACAAGCACTAGCACCGAGATCAATTCAATAGCCGATGTTACCTGAGCGATAATGTTCTGCACCTGTTCAATCAGCGCATCTATTTCTATAACAACCATCGTAGGGAAGAGCCTAACCAAATCATTGAGCAGTATTTTTTGGTCTCGCTCCATCAATGCCGTCGATAGGAACGTCGCGCCTAAGTGGTTGATGGTCCCAGGTGAAAATATGATAAAGAAGTTCGGCTGCATATTATCCCAGCGCACGCTGCGAAAGCTGCTCACTTCGGCAAAGATGGTCTGCTGATTGATTTCAAACTCAACTCGATCGCCGATTTCAATATCTAACCAGCCGGCATAGTCATCTTCGATAGACACATAGCCTGCATCGACGCCTTCTCCCCACCAGGCACCGTCGGTAACGAGGTTATCCGGAGGCAAGTCATCTGCCCAAGTAACCTGACGGCGGCCTAACCGTCCTCGAATCTGTCCCTGTTCCTCCTCTTCGGCCTTGGTTCCGACTTCGTCGCTATTTCCTGTGGCTGCATCCAGCTCACTGCGCGCTTGATCGTAGCGGCTGCTTTCTCTTTCCTCGGATTGGGCTCCCTCAGTAATACTGCTGCGCTCCTCATCCGCATTGAGCTCTTCCTCCGGCTCAGGTATCTCTCCATTTACCGAAATGACTCTAGCGCTAATTAGCGGGTAGAACGCATTACTATCGACTCCGTTCTCGTCGAAGAAACTCTCGATCCCGTCGATCTGAGACTCGGTAATATTCATCATGAAATGGTTTGGCGTATTCTCAGGAAGCTGTCCCTGCCAATCATCAATTAGGTCCGTACGCAACAAGGTCAGAATCAACAGCGACATGATCGTCACGGAAAACACCATCACCTGTAGTACATTCTGTTTCCGTCGCCGCCTGGCCGCTGTCATAGCCAACTTCCAAGCACTGCCTGCTTTCATGCCAACCGATCCGCTTGAGCGCAGCAATAGATATGACACTACTGAGAGAAACAACGCGATAGCCGCAACCGCAGTCACCAATACGGTGGTAAGCACCAGAGACTGGCTATACCAATACACAAGAAAAACAGTGCCTAAAATACCGAAGACATAAGGCACGTTGGCACCGAATTTTTGCTGATCGAGATCTTTGCGCAATACCCGCAGCGGCGGCGTAGCGCGCAGAGCTAGCAAAGGCGGCAGTGCGAATGACAGTAAACATATGACAGCCGTTAGAGAACCAATAACAAAGGGCTCGAATCCAGCTGCCGGCAGATCTACCGTAATGACCGCCTGCAAAAGACGTAGAATCACATGATGCACTAACCAGCCTAGGATGCAGCCTACAACGATAGAAATGAAAACCAGAACCAACTGAATAGCCAGATAAATAACACCAATCTCGTTTGAGGTGCAGCCAAATGTCTTTAGAATCGCCACGTAATCATAGTGGCGCTCACTATAACGCTTGGCAGTCAATGCAATTGCCACGCCAGCAAGAAGCACTGCAAAAAGCGATCCTAATAAAAGAAAGCTCTCCGCCTTGTTCAACGCGTCGCTAATCTCTTCGCTCTCGTCGCGCACATCCCGCATGCGATATTCGCCGTCGTATTCCTCCCCTATCCACTCACTCAACGAGTCCAATGTTTCTAACTGTTCGCCTGCGAATAGATAGCGATAACTAACACGGCTACCGAGCTGCACGACGTTAGTCTGCGCCACATCATCCATGCTTAACATCAGCCTTGGCCCCGCGCTGTCCATCATGCCGCCCTGCTGTCGATCAGGTTCCGCAATAATGATCTTGCTAACCGTTAATTCTGCCTCGCCGACGAACACCGAGTCGCCGACATCAATACCAAGTGCCGGTAGTGCTCTAGATTCCAGCCACACTTCTCCGGCCTGTGGGCCACTGCGAATAGGATATCCGCGAATGAAAGGCTGATCAGCGATGATCACTTCTCCGCGCAGCGGATAAGTATCACTCACAGCTTTTGCTGAAACCAACATATTGCCGGACTCGGAGAAGGCCATAGAGGTAAACGAGAGAGTCCGCGCCGTGCGCAGACCCAGCG
>Ga0307995_1000335_pt1 | contig 33101 bp, 28 predicted proteins | sample EllFjometagen262_FD_203132 | JGI IMG/M metagenome (GOLD analysis project Ga0307995, IMG submission 203132) | Marine microbial communities from Ellis Fjord, Antarctic Ocean - #262 | ecosystem: Environmental > Aquatic > Marine > Unclassified | place: Southern Ocean | collected 2014-11-02 | reverse complement strand
AGTGCTAAAACGTAATGGGTTATTTAATCTAAGTGCTTCAAATGGTTCAATTAAGTGGACAAACGTAGGGCTCACAGAATGCTCCCTAGAGTACACATATAAAGACTCTACGTTGGGTATTTCCTATGCCGTAAAGACCCCTCAAACGGCCTCTGAGACAGTTTTAGAGCACATCTTTATAGACAGAACGACATGCAACTATGGTGGTACCAGAACTTGGTTCTCATGCCCAAACTGCAACGCTAGAAAAGCGATCTTGTACTGCGCATCCAAACGGTTTTTATGCCGCCAATGTTATGGTTTGAGCTATAGCTGTCAGAATGAAGTTAATGCAGATAGGATGATCCGTAAAGCTCGAAAGTTACGCTCTAAACTGGGTGCATCCATGGATCTACAACGACCCATCTCTGCTCGTCCACATGGGATGTATAGGACAACGTTTGAGCGACTAGTAAGGCAAGACCAAGATAATGTTAGGCGTGTCGTGGGAGCTTATTCCCAGCGCTTAATGAGTAGGCCACCCTAGTGAAAGCTGCCCTTCAATGACACATGTGACGCTTTTTCTAACTCATATATAGAAATAATAATATTAATATAATATATATTCTTCCATCTATCCTATATGGACTTGGAAAAAGCGTCACATGCGTCATTGGTAAGCCTTACAACGCATGCGGAAGCCCTTTTTAACAGCTAATAGCTCCTTAAATCTAACCTTTCGATTTCGATCTCAGCCATAGCTCCATCCCGCATCTTAAGACCTTTAATCAAACGGTCCTGACTAGATCTATGCGCTCCATAACCCATCGTTGATAGGCGTTGGCTAAAGGACTTTTTAGTGACTCTCGACTTAACGCCTGCAGCGTCTGCCCATTGATTAAAGTCTCGGTAGAGGTCTCCGATTCTAATCTCATTACCTGAATCTAGAACACAGCACTCCTCAACAAACTGTGCTACTTGGTCTGCCTCTATTCGCCACGCTTTGGCAGCAGCTAGGCTGCTTTTTGGTATAGTAAAGCCGATGAGCTCCACCCATCCATATGCTTCAGTGACCATGTTTAAGATGCCCGGAAGCTCTTCAATAAGCTCATCTTTCAGATTATGGTTACAGTTCCTGAGTTCCGGGCTAAAGCAATTATTGAACGTTAAGATCAGAGCTCTGCGGAACAACGCATCACTAAAATCCCGCGTGTGAGGCATGTGGTTCGTGCCAAACCAGCAGGTAGCAAACGGTCGCATTTCAAACGGGTCTTTACCTTTATGCTCTACAGTACATACTTCACCTGAGACGATCGCCTTTAGTGCAGCATCCTCAATCTGAGCGCCTTGCTTAATCTCTGTGACGATATTCACCAGCTTTTCGTTTAGGTTAGCCCTCTGGAATTTGTTACCTACCTCATTTGGCTGCACTGCGGCTGTGTTTTTAACGCCACAAAGAGCTTCCAGAACCGCCAGCAAAACAGACTTGCCATTTGCGCCACTACCCAACAACATCACAAACTTTTCATACTTACAATGAGACATCAATGAGTAGCCCATCATCTGAAGCAAAGACTCTTTCTTTTGTTGGGAATCGTCGTCACCATCAAATATCTCATCAAGGAATCGTTCAAATCTTGGCGCTTTGGCATCAGGATCATACTCAATCGGAATTTGAGTCGTTCTATAATGTTCACGGATATGCTTTCCAAAGGCCTGGCCGCTGCATTCCATGACATTGAACTCGCCGTTCATACAGTTCACTACATCAGCGGGACCCACGTTAAATCGATGTCCCTCAACGTATAGCTCATTGTTAAACACAGCTGTAACGCTATTGATAAGTTGGGCCGTTACATTTTCACCATATTCTTCAATCTTAGTTTGTGTATATTGCTTAAGACCCCTGTCTTCCCATACTTCCCAGACCCCACGATCAGACCACTTATAGGTAAGAGATTTAAGGCTAATCACGTTATCTCGACCCATGTCGCCTACCAGCCTTCTAGCTAACTGCAGATGGTCATATGATCCATCCTCACTCGCCTTTAATCGTTTACTTATCGAAGCTCGCTTAATATTGGTGCTTTTGGATATTTGTGCAGTAATCACATCTTGCTCAAAGTCATTCAACAAAGGGAAGCTGGCAATAACGTCCTCAACTTGGGCTGGAGTCGTTGTTTTGTCAAACGAAGACACCATAGCTCTCAACTCATCAAAAGACTTCCGCTTTGTGCCGTCATCGTCAAACATCTTGGCAGTAAGCGATAGATCTGCGCCATTCTCTTTGGCCATATGACATAAGGTCCTGTAGGTCACACCTCCATCTTGGGTAAATGATGCCAGCTTGTCCGAAATCTCACTCGTACCCATGTAATCATAACCATAACTACTCCACTCATCAGCCAAATCCAAAGCGGCATCTGACGCAGCGAACTTTGAATGAATAGCCATAAGGACTTTAAGCCAGTCATCGTAACTACAATCAGCGCTTATGAATGTGAGAAGTTCTCTAGTCTCCTCAATCTCTCCTTGGGTTCCGTTCCAAGTGGGAAGTATAGCCCGGTCATTGCTGCAGTCCCGATATAAAGTATCGAGCAGCACTGTAGGCGCCTCATCAAAGCCATCATCTAATAATCCGTCATACAAGGTCTTCCCTGGCTTGAGGTGGATTAACTGATTACCTGTCTTTACATCAATGTGTGAGAGCCAGCTCCCGTTATTGGCTTGGGCGTGAAGGTCTCCGTTAAAGTCTTTTGGGAGCTTGAATAGCCAATGTATTGAATCGCCAGCAGCATTAACTTGAATGGGCGCGGGCATTCTTTCAAGACCCAATACGGCTGCCAATTTATCTTGAGAGATTATGTTGCTGTCTGCTTTGTTGCCGTCATAATCTAGGAGGACTAAATCATCCAATACCCAACCGACGTACACTGCATTCTTGTAGTCAGCTATGTCGGTATAGGATTGCTTGTCCTTATACGGTTTCGTTTTGCCGTCCTTATACACTGGCGTCATACGTAGACCGTAGATATGGGATATAGCTATCATCTTCTTTAGCCAGCTGATTGGGAGGCTGGGTGCTTTATTTTGGTGGTTCATTGTTATCATCCAATAAGGTAATAAGACGTAAAACAATGGCAAAACGGGGTATAACAAAACTGCCGTGACACGCAGCTTCAGAGGCCACTTTTTGCCTTCGCATTAAGTGGTCTTTTTAGTTAGTTTGGCTATATTCGCCGGTATGCTTGTAGGTATGTTGGTCTAACCATTGATCTAAGTCCGATATTCGGTACATGACACGTCGGCCGACTTTAATAAATGGGATTTGTTGAGCACCGGTTGTACGCCAGTGCTGAAGGGTGTTGGCAGGTATATTTAAATGACCAGCTGCTGCTTCATGATTACGGAATTGTGCATTCATTGGGTTATCCTTATGATTAGTATGGGATGGTTGGCCAACCACCTGGCAACCCTATAATCACGATAACCCCCCGTATAGACTAAGCTTCCGGTTCCTCCCGAAAACCAACATGCCTCCCTATAATTATCTACTTTCCTCCTTGATCGATTCCAATGCGAAGGCTCTTGTATGCTTAAGTATTTCCAACAATGGCTTTCCAGTTATCTCCAGATCAATTTCGGTGAGGAGGCTTTTCAAAGCGGCTTTAGCTACCTTGTTGCCTACAGCATAGCCACCTGCAAACTCGGCGTAATCACTAGTGCTCAAATTCAGTTTCAAATATCCAGCGGTCATTCCATAAATCTTAGCACCTCCTTTTGGAAGCTTTCCACGTTCCGATTCCTGCACGCACCAATCCTTATATATGGCCGTAAAGTCCGGTATGTTGGTTTTCTCCCACCCGAATATATGCCACACTTTAAAAAGCTCAATGTCATGCATAAGAATTTCGCGATGCAGGATTTTATGAGAGTCCTCTTCCCAATTAACAAACTTTACATATTCCTTTATTGCAGACAGGACTTCCTTCTCTTGACTAGAATCCGCCTTCACAAACCTGGCAAATTCATCAATGCAACTCACCCCATACTCTTTTATTACAGTGGCTAACACAGATACGTCAACTGGCTCCCTCTCCCATTCTCGCAATGTACCACTAAAAGTATCACCTTCTTTCTTGGACTTTCGCTCGCCAACCTTAAGATCATAAATACTTAAGTATGGTACTTGGTTTTCTACCGAGCTCATTTTACAACCTCCATGTTAACTACATTATCCTTCTTCACACCCCCAGCCTCGAACATAGCGCCAGCAGCTTTCTCCATAGACTCTCTCACAGGATCCATTGCTAATCTAGCGTATATGGCTGTAGTGTTGACGTTCTTATGATTTAGGCTCTTGCCAATAATCGCTAAACTAGCGCCTGTATTAGCCTGCCAGGAGCCCATAGAGCGCCTTAAATCGTGGAGCCAAGTACCTCGCATGTCTTCTATACCAGCCCTGCTGAGTATCCGTTTCCAGGCTTTATCCGGATTGGTTAAATGGCCAGAAGCGCCGTGACTAGGGAAGACCCATTCACTTTCACCACAATCAGCCTTTCTATCCTTAAGCAGGTCATGCATCGCTGTGATTAATGGTACACGCTGTGATTCGCCATTCTTAGTTTCTGGTATGAACCATTCACGACGCTCTAGGCTCACTTGCTCCCACCTCATCGACAGAACGTTTTCCCGCCTTGCCCCAGTTAACAAGCTCGCCAGAATATAATCCCTAGCGGTTATATTAGGTTCTTCAGCAAGCGCCTCGAAGAACTTTGGTAACTCATCACTTTCAAGGAACCGGTCCCTAGACTTGCTCTTGTATTCTTTAATGCGCGAGCAGGGGTTGTCGCCATCCCAACCCCAATCAATAGCCATGTTAAAGACCTTACGCAACAATCGAAGTATTTGGTTGGACGCACCCTTCCCACCTACCTTCTTCACCTTACGTCTGCCCGCCTTATCTATGCCCTCGATCATTCTCTGGTTATCGGCGATGTAGACTAGGAGCTTTTGAACCTGTTGCTTCTTAATGGCACTGAGCTTTTTATTCTGCCAATGGACCAGGTGAACGTTGTACCGCTGCTCATCAATCTCCCATGACTTCTTGTGAGGCTTCGCATACTCAACCATGAAACGCTCGAATACTTCGCCAAGAGTTGCCTCTTGGCTGAGATGGCGCCTGTCTTCCGCTGGGTTTGAACCTATGGCGATCGCGCCATTGTGTTGGGCAACCATTCTTCGTGCTTGGTCAATCGTCATGGAAGGATACCGACCTAAAGTAATTCGCTCTGGGCTGCCGTTGATCTTTCGATACAAGACGAAGCTCTTGCTGCCAGTGTGGGTAACTCGAAGCGTTAAATGGGGAGTAGACGTGTCGTGGTATTTGACTCGCTTACCGATAGCTGGAATGGGCAAGCTATCGAGGGATTTCTTAGTGAAGTTGAGTTCATTTGCCATTGTCGGGATCCTCGTATCAATCCTTTAATCGGACGGGGCTACCATGGGGCTACCTGATAATCCGATTTACTCAATAATCGTCAATGATTATCAATGACCAACTTACGCGCTATTGCTGGCTATTACAAGACCATCAAAGGATCTTACAGTTACTCAATGCCACCGAATGCAGGACTCATAATCCTTTGGTCGTCAGTTCAAATCTGACCAGGCCCACCATACAAAACTCAATGGTTTCAAAACCTTGAGGCAAAAAAGCCCAGCTAACCACTGGGCTTTTTTGTGTCTGTTACTTCATGGGGTAAGGCGGGGGTAAGGTCCAAACTCTAATCCAACACTCTCAGAGCTTGATAATAGACTACCCAATCCAAACTTGAGGTTCTATTGTTTGAATTACCAGCTCACCGCCCACCCAAGTAGCAATACACTGGCTCTGCCTTAATGAGCCACCATGATTCATATGTGTCTCTACATGATCCTGAATAACATCCCAGACAAAGACTTGATCACCTTCTTCAACGTTAGCTGGCAACAAGTATGCGGCCCAAGGCTTGTCAAAAGAATAGCGGTACTGGCTAACATAATGATCAGCTACGATCGCCTTATTTTGGCTATCTGGCATAATAACGCCCCTGTAGTCAACAATTTCGCTGAACGTGCCGTCATCATGCTCAACTAAGAAAAATGACTTCTCAAGGCTAACATCGGCCTTTAACTGCACGAGCTGGATTTTTAAGCCTTCCTTAACAGCTAAGTTTAATGCGACTAATGACCTTGCAGTTCTAACCTCTTTAAGTCCGTGATTTAAATACGCTTCATCGACTTTAGGGCAACTTTCGGTCATTGGCCCTTCTTACCCACAGCAAGATAAAAACGAAACACGCCTTGTGCATAATTTTAGGCGGCTGCGTGATGCTGCGCATGTAGATGGTTTATTGCCCGTAGGCATACATCGCAGGCGCATGCCGCAAGAGTTTCACCAGTTTATATTAGGCATCCCTTTGCAGCTTAGGCCTCGCCATGCGGGCACTACCGTGGTTTGGGAAGGGTCACACACTATCATACAAGAAGCCCTCACCAAGGCTTTAAAGGGAATTGCACCGCACCAATGGCCTCATACAGATGTGACAGAAATCTATCAGCACGCCAGGCAACAGGTTTTAGCTTGTTGTAAGCGGGTGGAAATACACACCCCACCGGGTGAAGCCTATCTCATACATCGTTTAGCAGTGCATGGTGTAGCGCCATGGCATGCGCGCCCAGAGGATAAAGGCAAGCTTAGACCGGTGGTGTTTTTTAGGCCAGAGTACACACACCCCAAAGAGTGGCTCACCAAATTTTAATAATAAAAGGTAATATTAGAAACCGATACATCGGCCTCAAAGTCACGCCCATAGCCCACAATTGCAAACCGAGTAATGTCTTGCGCCAATAACTTAGAGCCATTGGAGCGGCTGCGTTTAAAGTCTTTAAAAGGCAGATCAATTATCTGCCAATCTTTAGAGGCGATAAAAGTAGCATAATAATAGTCTGAGTATGACCGAGTGTCTTTGGTGCGGATAAACACATGATAAACCTCACCATTGCCCCTAGCGGTTAACTTTGCACCCGATATACTTTGGCCTTGTGTTTGGGTGTTTGCAAATGAAATGCCTGCGCGCAGCTGGATAAAGCCACCGTTTTTTTGGGTGCTAACCTGCCCCGTAAGCCTAATAAAATTAACCTCGTTTTCGCGCCCCAAAGTCACTTTTCCATTAGACACCCCGCCCATGGTTCTATCACTGATATATTGCCAATAGTCACTACTTTGTGGACTGAATGGAAAATGTAAATCTTGAGGTTTGGCATGGGCATAGGTGGTAAAAATAAACACCAATGCAATCACCATAGTGCGTATGTTGCTCATGGTGGCGGACCTATTTTTAATCATATAATACTCCCAAACCAGCATACTAGTTTACTTGCGCTTGCATAAGCGCGCGTCAATTTCAGATAACTCTACAGCTGAGTAGTTTTAGCTTCAGATTTGCAACGCTTTGAGCAATAGCGAATAGAGTCCCAAGTCCGTGCCCACTTTTTTCGCCACGCATATGGTTTTTTGCATGCTTCACAAATCTTTTGCGGTAAATCACCTTTTTTTACCATTTTCGCCATCTTATTCCTTTTTATCTTCGGTTTTACTTACATGGCTTTTATTCGACGTTGAAGGAAAAAATCATAAACCGCAGATCATCGACTAATAGGCCAATCTGCAGCATCTACCGAATCTAAGTGGGTGTCAAATTGATGGCCTGCCCACTGCTTAATAAACACTTGGTGAGGGTCGTAAGTGAGGGTTTGTTTGTTTAAATCAAATCGACGGTGGCCTCTAGGGTCTGCACCCACACCTGCAAGGTATTGCCAATTGCCCCAATTAGAGGCAACGTCATAATCAACCAAATGCTCTTCCATATAAGCTGCACCATAACGCCAATCTAGCCCTAGCTCGTGCACAAAACAACTTGCCACCAACTGACGTCCTCGATTACTCATGTATCCAGTGCTGTTTAGCTGCTTCATGCATGCATTGACGATAGGATAAGGCGTATTGCCACTGCACCACTTTTGGAAACGCTCGGCGTAAAAGCTAGTTTTGGGCTTAACTGTTTTAATACCACTGACGCGGAACAATTTTTTGCCATGGCAATGCCCATACCACTGATAGTATTCACGCCATAATAGTTCAAAATATATCCAATACGTTGAGTCGTTGGCACCTTGTTCTTGCTCATAAAGCTTTAAGCAGTGTATTACCTGGCGTGCTGATAGGTTGCCATTGGCAAGCCATGGCGAAAACTTAGTGGAATAGTCCATACCATCTAAACCATTTCTTGTAAGCTTATAGTCACTGGCTAAACGGGTGCTAAAGTAACCCTCCAAATGAGCCAAGGCCTGCTCTTCACCTCCTTCAAAAAGAGGTACTTGCACCAGACTGTAGGGTAGGTTTTTCCAAGTAGAGGCGCTCACAGGCGATGGAGGCAATTGCTTTGGTGCAGCCAAGGGGAGATTGATCGACAGCGATTCAACGTGTTTTCTAAATTTTGAAAAACCATCTGGTATCTTTTCAACGGCAAATGGAAGCTGAGCTCTGTGAAATAAGGTGTGTGTGTCAAGGCGATGAAACCCAATAAATGGGTATCGCTTCGCAAGTGTTTGCCAGTTTTTTTGCTCATAATACCCAGGGCTTACACTAGAATAAATATGGTCTATGTTATGCACTGTGATCAGCTGAGGGATTACTTCAAGCGCAGATTTTGTTGTGACCACAAGGTGCTGGCCTAATTTTTTTAGACTAGTTTGAAGGTCGCTAAGCGCTTGAGCCAAAAATACCTGCCGGTGCGGTGATAGTGAACTAGGCGCCTGTAAAGTTGCGCTGGATTGGGTCGTTTGAGCACAATAAACACAGATTAATTGATCAACCTGCGCAGCTGCAAGCGTGAGTGCTTCATTATCATGAAGTCGTAAATCGTTGTTAAATAGAAAGAGGCCAGTTTTATGGGGCATCAATAGTTACCTGTGATTAGATTGTTCGCCTAGCAACACAGTTTAATACGCCCTCCACCAAAATGCCTGTGTCTGACAAAAGTTGACAACTTTTTACAATCTGTGGATGGACAACCGGGTCAGACATTGAGAGCATAGATACAGTAAAACTAAACAGGTGGCACAACAGGCTGTGTAATTACTTTAAGCCACCTTTAGTAAACCATTTCTAGCGGATTAAAAGATGAAAACACACTCAATTATTTGCGCACTGGCAACCACTGCGCTAGTTACGTCCACTTTTGCCAACGCAAATGATAACTCCTCCTTCGACATAGGCTTGGTTAGCGTTAATGGTGGCTCTATTTATGAAGGTGCAAAAAGCACATCGGCAGTCATGCCCTCCATTAGTTTCGAGTCAGATATTTTAAGTGTGAGTGTGCAAGAAGGCCTTGAGTATCAGTTGTCCAACGATGGAGCGCTCAAATTAACTGGTGCCATAGTGCCCAATTTTAGACCTTACAAAAGCACAAATTCTGCAAGCCTTGCGGGCATGACGCGTAAGATGTACTTTGATGCAAGTGTAACGGCTGCCTTCACTCTTGCACGCGGGCTAGACGCCAAACTGAGCATGGCCACCGAGCTTAGTAACCAATTTAATGGCAACGCCATAGACGCTTCAATAAGTCAGTTTGTGCCAGTGATGGGTCAGCCCATTATTTTTGGAGCTGGACTAAAATACCAAGATGCCTCACGAGCAAATTATCTTTATGGTGTTAAAGCTAGTGAAGCAACTGGCCAAAGAGCCCAATACGACACTGGTAGTGCTATTTCCACGTACCTTAGTGTGAGCACCTTCCATTCGTTTACGCAGCAAGTGTCTTTGTTTGTTAGCGCCAATGCGAGCTTTTTGCCTAGTAACGTGAGTAACAGCCCTATTGTTTCTAAAAAGCGCACTGTATCTAGTGTTATTGGCCTAAGCTACAGTTTTTAACGGCATGACCCATATAAAGAAGATATGTTTACTCGCTGTAACTGGGCTTTTGGCTGGGTTTGTTATTACCTCCTGTAGCAATCAGGAAATCTTCAGTAACACCAACCCTAGCGTGGTGCCTAAAGACTTAAGTGACGTGTTTAAATGGCGCATGACCAAAGACGCATCCCCTAAAAGGGAAGCCATAACCATCGCTGAAGATTGGCGCAGCCTTACACCTGATTCAAGTCATTATGCGGTGTGGGTTGGCCATGCCACTTACCTGATTAATACAGGTGATGTCACCTTGCTCACAGACCCTATATTTTCTAAGAGAGCCTCGCCTGTGGGTTGGGCAGGGCCAGAGCGCCTAATTCCACCCGCGATGACATTATCGCAACTACCTCCCATCGACGCGGTGGTAGTAAGCCATAATCATTACGACCACCTAGACCTGCCTAGCCTTATTGCATTGCAAAAAGCCAATCCAGACATGGTATTTTTAATGCCACAGGGCGACAAGGCGTTGCTGGAATCTAAAGGTTTAAATAACGTGTCTGAGTTTAGATGGTGGGAGACACAAAAAGTGAATGAAACCACTTTCACCTTCACCCCCGTGCAGCATTGGTCTGGCCGTGGTATTACTGGACGCAATACTAGTCTGTGGGGAGGCTGGTTTTTAACTGGCCCAGACTTGTCCATCTATCATGCTGGAGATACGGGCTATTCGAAAGATTTCCTCACCACTAAAGCCCGCTTGGGCAAACCTGATGTCGCTTTCATCCCCATTGGGGCATATAAACCTAGGTGGTTTATGAGAAACCAACACGCAGATCCAGCAGAGGCTGTACAAATCGCATTGGATTTAGAAACTAAAAAAGCGTTTGGTATGCATTGGGGTACGTTCATTTTAACTGACGAAAATATTAGCGAACCGCCAGTTATGTTGGCTGAAGAATTAGTTAAACGTGACCTAGAGCCACGTTTTTTCACAGCCCCCAAACCAGGTGAAGTGCTTACTCTCAAGCCGAAGTTTTAAGAGCGCTTGCTCAATCAGTTTTATCACCGCTCTACTACCGTTCTAAAAGTTAAGTTCACTCTAGGTGTGTGTACTTTTTTGGAAGGTGGCAAGCGGTGTAGCCAGTGGTCTTGAGTGGTGCCTTGCATCACTAGCAGGCTGCCGTGTTGCAAAAGTGTAGTGTGAGTTTGCTGGGTGTGCTTATGCTTAAATGCAAAGTTGCGTTGGGCACCTAGGCTTACTGAAGCAATAGCGCCATGGCGCTTTAATTGCCTTTCATTGTCACTGTGCCAAGCCATGCCTTCATCGCCTGTGTGGTATAAGTTAAGCAGGCAAGAGTTGAATGTTTCTGAGGTGATGGTTTCTATCAACTGCTTTAGCTCTAGCAACTGGCTTGTCCATGGTAAAGCGGAGCGGGTGATTTTTGAATAGGTGTAATCAAAGGGTCTGCTGCCATACCATGCCACTTTGCGCTTGGTGATTATCTTTTTGTCAAACACAATGGCCTCGTCATTTCTCCACTCTATGGCATTAAGAAAATGCTCTAAAAAGAAATCTGCTGCGTTATCTTCTAGCACTACGCCATGATAATTTGCTTCACCATCTTGGGGCAGCACATTAATAGGTGGGTCTATGCGTTGAGAAAAAAGTGACATATCAAACCTTACTTAGTGCACGGCGCAAAGCCATTGAGGCCTCCATGAAGGCTAAAATGGCTAAAAATACCAACACCGGTGTGTAACCAAACTCTACAATGCCAAAGCCTACTAAAAGTGGAAAACCAAAAATGCCAATAAAATAAGTAAGGGCGAATATTTGTAGGGTTTGTGGCCCTAAATGTTCTTCAGCGTCATTGGCCGCCATGGCCACAAGAATAGGATAAGACGCTCCATAACCTAAGCCAAATAAGATGGCTACGCTAATGTACAAAGGTATACTGTCGCCACTGACTAAAAATAGCACCACACTTGCCGCCATGACGTACTGCAGCATTGCAATGGTGAGGTAAGGGTTATTACCACCCTTAAACTTTACCAACACCAGCCTGAAAAACACCACCGTTAAGGTATATACAAAAAAGAAGGTGGCGTAGTTTAAGCCTCGGTCATCAGCAAATACAGTTTGGAAATTATTCATGCCAGCAAATACGCTGGCGCCCATACACACCATTGTCACTGGCAAAATCGCCCTAGACTTAAGCACTTGGCGCAAAGCACTTAAAGTGATGCGTGAAGAGCGCTCTGGCGTTGGGTTTAGTGCATGCACTTTGATAGGCTTTATAAGTATAAAGAACAAAATAGCGCTGATAACACATAGAATAGATGTAAGGTAGAAAACCGTTTGTACTGGGTATCCAAAGCCTTCCAGCACAGATGCAAATACAGGTGACAAACCGAAACCTGCCATCACAAAAATAGATAACAAGGTGAAAAAGCGCACTCGCTCTTCAGAGCTTACAAGCCGTGTGAGCACAATGGGCCCCAAAGAATATGTTAAACCCCAACCAAAACCTAAGCTAATACTTGCCACTAAAAGCCCTAATCCCACAGAGCTTACATAGCCATATAAAAACAAAGACACGGCAATCGCTATACATGCGATGCCAAGGGCACGCATTCTGCCAAATTTATCTGAAATATGCCCAGAAAAGTACACTGTAACAATGGTCGCTATGGCAGTCACAAACAGCATAGCCCCTACTACTTTTTCACTGGCGCCAAATTCAGCAAACAACCTTGGCAACATAAAGGTCAATCCGTAGGCTCCTGCTTGAAGAAAAATAGCTAAAAAATACATGGCAAAAGTGAGGGGTCTAGACATAAGTTATGCTTCTTATAGTTATTTTTGGGTATCGATTAAAAAGGTCTTTTTGGGGGGCTAGTATCGCCCTCACCTAGGGTTAATTGAAGCATCACAGAGTCTAGCCAACGCTCAAATTTATAACCAATCGACTTTATCACCCCTACTTCTTCAAAGCCCATCTTTTTATGAAAGTCTATGGACATATGATTCTCAGAATCTCCCACCACAGCAATCATTTGGCGAAAGCCTTCTTGTGTACATTGTATAATCAACTGGCTTAAAAGCTTTTGGCCAAGCCCCATGCGCTGGGCAGACTCTGCTAGATAGATAGAGTTTTCAACAGTGTATCGGTAGGCAGGTCGTGTGCGATATGCAGATGCATAAGCATAACCAAGCACTTGGTCGCCACGCACAGCCACAATATAAGGGTAGCCGTCTTGGGTAATGGTCTTTTGCCTTTGTATCATTTGCTCCAAACTTGGGGGTAGCTCTTCCCAGCTTGATACACCATGAGTTACCTGCAGTGCATAAATAGCTTGGATGGCTGGCATGTCTTTATCCCACACGTTACGAATAGTGATTAGAGTAAACACTGGGTTATCCTTACATCTATTAGTTAAATTTTAGAGGGTAAATTTAGACACAGCTAAGAAGCCAGGCCACAAAGTGTTGTTTGGCAGGCAAGCTATCATTTGTATTGGTTTCTACTAGGTAGTAGTCCCAGTCTGAAACGATACTAAAAGATTTCAACGCCACTAGCATGCCATTATCCACTAGATCGTCCACCAATGTACCCCAGCCAATACCCACACCTTGGCCTGCGATGGCAGCCTGCACTAGTAGCGTGTAGTTATTAAAGGTGAGCACAGGTTCACTAGGTATCACTTTATTTGATAGCTGGCTTGGTGCTTGATTTGGCAGCTGGTTAAAAAAACCACGCCAATTTAGCCAGCCATTGCCAGCTACATCTGCAAGCTTTAACAAGGGTAAGCTGGCCAACTGTTGAAGGCCATCTATGGGGGCATTTTGGGCTAATAATGCTGGGCTGCACACTGGAAAAACATGCCCTATGGACACAAGATGAGACCTGTATTTATTAGGCTTACCTTTAGCAAATATAATAGAGATGTCATTTTGTTGGGCAGTATAGTCTGGCTGAGTTTGTGAGGTGACAATGCGCACTTCTATTTCTGGGTGAAGTTTGCGAAAGTCGGATAATCTAGGCAATAACCAAAATGCAGCAAAAGCAAAATCTGTTTCTACATTGATACATTGGCGCATGGGTGTTTTTTGTAGTTTTGTTAAGCAATTTGTAATCTGCAAAAAGCCAGACTCTACCGCTTCATATAACTGCTGACCAGCATCAGTGAGAGCTACCCCACGATAAATACGTTTAAAGAGCTGTAAATCTAGCTGCTGTTCTAGGCCACGCATTTGTTGGCTCACTGCCGATTGAGTAGAGCCCAGCTCATGTGCGGCAGCTGTAAAGCTTAAATGACGCGCAGCCACTTCAAAGATTAATAAGCTTTGTGCCGAAGGCATAAACTCTTTTAATAACATTAGCACACCTAATACTTACCATTAAATTCTGACTAGTTTACACCGTTATCTGTGATGTTAGAATACTGGCATTAAATCACGTATGTTCTATCAAACATAAGCATAATAAGCCGAGCATTAACTAACATGAAGATTGAAAAAATCACGCCAGCTATTGGCGCCGAAATATCCGGCATTAGCCTTAATAATCTTAGTGCACAAGAATGTGATGATATTTATGCTGCGCTGATTGAGCACAAGGTGATATTTTTCCGTGACCAAGACCTCACGCCTCAAGCGCATATCGATTTCGCCAAAAGTTTTGGCGAGCCTGAGCCACCTCACCCCATTTACCCAAGCGTTGCAGGCTATGACAACATTGTTTTACTAAAAACTGGCCCAGACAGCAAACCAGATGCCAATGACTGGCACAAAGACATGACCTTTAAAGCAAACCCTCCGTTTACCAGCATTTTGCATGCTGTAAACGTGCCTGATGTAGGTGGGGACACGCTTTGGGCCAACACTAATACAGCCTACAATGCGCTTCCAAAAATGTGGCAAGACTACCTAGCCGATAAAGAAGCCATACACGACATAGGCACCTTTAGAAATGACCTTTACGCCAAAGGTGGTATAGAGGCGGTCAATAATGGGCTTAAAAATACGGGCTCTGCAGTGCATAAAATCGTGGGCACTCACCCTGTCACTGGGCTTAAGTACCTTAATATTAATCAGTCATTTACGCGCCATATCATGGGTGAAGTACAAGGTGAGAGTGACCGAATTTTGCAGTTTTTGTATCTGCATATGGCCAAGCCTGAGTTTCAGGTGCGCTTACGCTGGCGTAACAACACTGTAGCGATGTGGGACAACCGTATTACTCATCACTACGCCATTTCAGACTATTTGCCCAAAATACGCCACATGCAACGCGTTACTGTGCTAAACGACAAGCGTGAGCCTTAAGACCTTTATCGCTGATAAATTTAAACGCTAAGTAGTTTGTATGTCGGCATCTACTGAATGTTCTACAACGCAGTGGGCGTTGGGTATGTCATTGCTCAGTGCCCGCAGTTTTGCAGCCTCTGGCTCTAGGCCGTGCTCTAGCCACCTTTTAATCAAGCGCTCTTCAAGTACGTCTATCCCTGGGTTGATGAAGATGGTTTGATCCCATAATTGACTAAGCGCCGCCCACAGCCCTTCTTTGAGAAGCAGGTAATTACCTTCCACAAGCAAAACTCTATCACTTATAGAGACCACCTGCGAGCCTGCAATACAGAGGTCTTTATTCCTGTCAAAGGTAGGAATAACTACATTATCTTCAAGGCTCACTAGCCTTTTAATTAAGTGCACAAACCCTGCCACATCAAAGGTATCAGGTGCACCCTTACGATCTGTCAGATGGCGTTGGGCCAAGAGCACATTATCTAAATGAAACCCATCCATAGGGATTATTCTAGCTTGCACGGCTTTTTTTGAAAGTAGACTTAGCAGCTCACCAGCAAGGGTAGACTTACCCGCCCCTGGCGGGCCAGCTATAGCCACTATAAAACGCTTATGACCTTTGGCGTTGTATATGATGTTGTCCACAAGGGTTGGTGTGTTCATGACATTCTAAGCACCTTGGCTGATTAATTATTTGATCATATTATCATCTGCCACAAAAAAGCCCATAGCCATTTAAGTAATGGCCTATGGGCTTTTTTAAATCAATGAGGCGATAGCCCTATAGATGACTTGCGATTTGATCACAGGACGCTTTTGCATCACCAAACAACATTTTAGTGTTATCCATAAAGAACAATGGGTTTTGCACGCCGGCATAACCTGATGCCATACCACGCTTAAACACAATCACTGTTTTAGCATCCCACACTTCAAGCACTGGCATACCTGCAATAGGGCTACCTGGCTTTTTAGCAGCCGGGTTTACCGTATCATTGGCGCCTATGACTAACACTACATCAGTGTTGGCAAAGTCATCATTGATTTCGTCCATCTCTAAAACAATGTCGTAAGGCACTTTAGCTTCGGCTAGCAATACGTTCATGTGGCCGGGCAAACGCCCTGCAACAGGATGAATGCCAAAGCGCACTTCTACACCTTGTGCTCGCAGCTTTTGGGTAATGTCTTGCACTTGGTATTGCGCTTGAGCTACTGCCATGCCGTAGCCTGGGGTAATCACTACAGACCTTGCATTAGTTAGCATACCCGCCACTTCTTCGGCCGTAGTAGGCTGCACCTCACCTTCTTCTTCGTCATCACTTGCAATAGGGTCATTACCAAAACCACCAGCTATTACAGAGATAAATGAACGGTTCATCGCGCGGCACATAATGTAGCTCAAAATAGCGCCAGAGGAGCCTACCAAGGCACCTGTAACAATCAACAAGTCATTGCCTAATAAGAAGCCTGCAGCGGCAGCTGCCCAGCCAGAATAAGAGTTCAGCATAGACACTACTACGGGCATGTCGGCGCCGCCGATAGACGCCACTAAATGCCAACCAAACACTAAGGCAATAACGGCCATAATGACCAGATAAGTGTCGTTGCCACCTTGGTTTACAAATTGTACCAGCATCACCGCACTTACTAGCAAAGCCAGCAAATTTAGCTTGTGGCGTTGTGGCAAGTTAAGGGCTTTGGAGGACATAATGCCCCGCAGCTTACCAAAAGCGACCAAAGAGCCAGTAAAGGTGACTGCACCAATAAACACACCCAAAAATACTTCTACCAAGTGAATATTTTGCATCACCGGCGTAAGCACTTGAGAATGGTCTAGATAACTATTTACGCCCACAAATACAGCAGCCAAACCCACAAAACTATGGAGTATTGCCACAAGCTCTGGCATTTCTGTCATGGCTACTCTTTTAGCCATATAAACACCAATGGCAGAGCCAATTAACATGGCAATAAGAATGTAGCTTAGGCCTGTGGTAAGTGCCATTACTTTTGGGCTTAACAAAGTAGCCAATAGCGCTAACGCCATACCAATGATGCCAAGCCAAATGCCACGTTTGGCAGATTCTTGTTGAGATAGCCCACCAAGGGCCATGATAAATAATACAGCGGCGATAACGTAAGCTGTGATAACCATTCCTGCTTGCATTAGTCGTCTCCTATTTCTGGAACATTTTTAACATACGTTTGGTGACATAAAAGCCACCCACGATGTTAATGGATGCGATGAGCACAGAGATCAAAGCAAGAATAGTAACTAGATTAATCTCGTCACCCACCTGAAGCACCGCTCCCACTACGATAATGCCAGACACCGCATTGGTGATGGCCATCAAAGGCGTATGCAAGGCGTGCCTAACGTTCCACACCACGTAATAGCCAATAATGCATGACAGAACAAATACCGTGAAGTGTCCTAGAAATTCAGCGGGTGCGTTTAGGGCAATCCATCCTACAAGCACTGCACTTGCAGCGCCTAAACCATATTTCACTGCGGCTGACATTTCCTGCTTAGTTGGCTCAACAGGTGCGCTATCTTGCGCTTTCTTTGCTGGCGCTGCTGCCACTTGGATGGGCGGCGCTGGCCATGTCACTGCGCCATCTTTACTGATGGTAACGCCACGCATGATAGGGTCTTCAAAATCGATCACCAACTGGCCATCTTTTTTAGGGCAAAGCAGCTTTAGAAGGTTAACTAGGTTAGTGCCATAAAGCTGGGATGCTTGGCTAGGTAAGCGTGCCGGCATATCGGTATAACCAATCACTGTAACGCCATTGTCTGTAGTGATCACCTTACCAGGCTGGGTAAGTTCACAGTTACCACCGCCACCAGCGGCTAAATCTACTATTACGCTGCCTGGGGTCATAGTAGACACCATTTGCGCCGTAATAAGCTTAGGCGCAGGCTTACCAGGAATCATAGCCGTAGTGATAATAATATCCACTTCCTTAGCTTGGTCAGCAAATAAGGCCATTTCAGCGTCTATAAAGGCCTTGCTCATCACCTTGGCATAACCATCGCCAGAGCCACTTTCTTCTTCTAGCTCTACTTCTAAAAACTCAGCACCCATAGAGTTAATTTGTTCTTTTACTTCTGGGCGAGTATCAAAGGCTCTCACTATAGCGCCTAAGCTACCTGCTGCACCCAAGGCCGCGAGGCCTGCAACGCCTGCGCCTATAATCAGCACTTTAGCTGGGGGCACTTTGCCTGCAGCAGTGATTTGGCCAGTAAAGAAACGACCAAAATGATGGGCTGCTTCAATCACTGCGCGATAACCGCCAATATTAGCCATAGAGCTTAAGGCATCCATCGACTGTGACCGGGATATACGCGGCACAGACTCCATAGACATGGCAGTAATATTGCGCTGCGCTAATTGTTTAAGCTGGTCTTCGTTTTGGGCGGGTGCCATAAAGCTGATCAAGTGGCCACCATCTTTGAGCAAGTCTAGCTCATGGCAAGCTTGAATAGGATGCTCTAAAAGCGGATTCACCTTAAGCACCAAATCACTTTGGTACACAGCTTTAGTATCCGTATTAATCGAGGCGCCAGCAGCTTGGTATAATGCATCATCAAAGTTTGCTGCAAGGCCTGCATTAGTTTCAATACAAACATCAAAGCCAAGCTTTATGAGCTGCTCTACTGTTTTGGGTGTGGCAGCGACTCTAGTTTCGCCAGCCATAGGTTCTTTGGGTATACCGATAAGCATGGAATTACCTGTGCGTGTGGTAGAAAAATCTATATGATGATTTACCTGTTTTGCTAACAGGTCGCTTAGAAAAAGCGATCTACATTTTTATCAATAACCCGACAAAAGTGCAATAGAAATGCCTATAGAAGTGCTAAATACTCAACATATTACAAAAAATAAATGAAATAGGCCTTAATATAGGCGAAAAAAAACTTGCACTGCCATTTGACTAGCAAAACACAGCGCATAGTGCTTGGTGAAAGTTAGCTATTGATTGCTAAGTGCACCCAAATACTCGCCCCATAACCTAGGGCAATAACAGGCGTCCATTTAAGGTGGCTAAAAAACGTGTATTGGCCCCTAGCTTGGCCCATTAAGGCAACCCCTGCTGCAGAGCCTATAGATAATAAACTACCACCTACGCCAGCTGTTAAGGTGACCAACAACCACTGCACATGAGGCATATCTGGGTTCATAGACAATACCGCAAACATCACTGGTATATTATCTACCACAGCAGACATAATGCCCACTAAGATATTGGCATTAGTGGCGCCAAGCTCACCATATATAAATTCAGACGCCATACCTAGGTAACCGATGAATCCTAGGCCGCCTACGGCTAAAATAACACCATAAAAGAAAAACAAGGTGTCCCATTCTGCTTTGGCTATTTTTGAAAAAATGTCAAACTTATAAGGGTCTTCTTTTGATCCAGGAGGGATACTAATACCATGAGACCATGAATGTGACTTACGACCCAGGTAATAGCCGTAAAGCTGCAAATACACCAAACCTGTCATCATGCCAAATATGGGCGGCATGTGTAGGAAATTATGGAAGCTTACCGCAGTGGCTATAGTCATAAGAAATAAAATCACGATGGTAAATCCACCATATTTCATGCCTATGTTGCCCGCAGACACTGCACCTGGTTTGCCATGGGGAATTGCAAAATGCATGATGGTTGCCGGAATCAAAAAATTCACTACAGAAGGGATAAATAGGTGGAAAAACTCTGTGAATTCCACCACACCTTTTTGCCAAACCATAAGTGTAGTGATGTCTCCAAAGGGGCTAAATGCGCCGCCCGCATTAGAGCTCACTACAATATTAACACACGCAATGGCTACAAAACGCGGCTCTTTATCACCTACTGCCAATACCACAGCACACATAATTAAAGCTGTGGTAAGGTTGTCTGCGATAGGAGAGATGAAAAAAGCTAAGATGCCTGTGAGCCAAAAAAGGGCTCGATAGGAGTAGCCTTGCTTCACCAACCATAAACGTAAAGCGTCAAACACACCACGCTCTAGCATGGCGTTAATGTAAGTCATGGCCACTAACAAAAAGAAAAACAGTTGAGAGTATTCTAAAAAGTTGTGCTCTATGGCAGGTTTAATGGCGCCAGATTGGCCTTCTATATTGTAAGCCACTGCAATAATGATCCATATCAAACCCGCTGCAAGCATCACGGGCTTAGACTTTCTAAGGTGAATCTGCTCTTCAAATATCACCAACACATAAGCGATAAAAAACACAGCTAATGCAGCCCAACCTACCCAATGGTGAGTTAAATCTATAGGGGTGGAAGCCAGTGATACGTCACCAGAGGCCAAGGCCGTAGTGCTAAATAAGGCACTAAAAATAAATCCACCAAACAAGGCGATGGTGTTTTTCATGATCAAAAATCCGAAGATAAAGTATAAAAAATGTTTAACAACACATTGTTACACTAGCTTGGGTAGGAAACAATTCTTCTTGTGGTTTAGGCACCTAAAAGCGACTAAAGTGCTACAAGGGCTGCATGGGTTGCAAAAGCTGAAAGGGCTAGAGCATTTTTGGATAACATAAAAGATCCATAGGCGCTTATTTAAGGATCGCTTGGTGGTGCTAAGATGTCTAGCTCATCCAGAATAGCTTGCGCAGCAACAGTGTTCAGGGTACTAAACTCTATAGAATAATTTGCTGGGAAATACCAGGTCTTCCTGACAAAATTGCCATCTTGAATATATGCCTTTACCAAATCATCAGTATCCACTACTATTTTATTTAGCACTCTAGGGTGTCTAACAAGCAGTGCTTGTTTGTCGCCATATTTTTTTATTTCCCAAGTGCCAGGCGTAGCAGATGCTAAAGGAGCTAGAGTTGCTTGCCCCTCCGTTATTTTGAAGTACTTAACTGTGCCAGAAGCATCACCAACACTACCAGTGAGATGGAATCGCACGTCATCCGCCAAATATTCATTAAAGATGTAGCCTGTGGTGGCAGAAGCACCTTCTGCCACTATTAACTCGTCTAAGCTTTTAACGTGTCGGTTGGCTACAGAGCCATAAACAACATTACAGTTGCCGCCTAGCGTGGCAATGGCGGTGCCACCACATGAATTATTTTCACCATAACCCTCTTGATGATAAATAGCTAATGAGTCTTTTAAATACACAATGTCATATTTATACATTGCGCTGTTGGCTGGAAAAAGCACATCGCCTTTGACGCGCGAGCTGAACAGCTTGGCATATTCAGGAATGATAGTGGTTATTTTTTGATTAGATACATCGTCCTGTGAGAAAGAAAAGCGGATTTTTTCTAAACCATTGTCAGCCTCAAATTGCCCATTTTCTTTTGGGGTGATCGAGTAGGTTCGAGATGTTGACTCGGTAATCTCTTCCCATGTTTTAGTTCTGTAGACGTAAGTCAGACCTTCTTCGTGGTGAGAGTCCTCTGACCACGTACTAGCATCAGCATTGTAGTAATAGCCTTTATTCCTGCGCAGCTCTGTGGGGGTCAATGAAATACTGCTGTAATCAATACTTAATGATTCAGTCTCGTCAGAATCGTTGGGTGTGTATGAACTTATTCTTAAATTAACAGAAGTAAGTTTTTCTAGCTCAGCCGATGTGATCTTTTCGCGCTTTGCAGCAGCCTTTTTTTGGACAATTTGGGCGCTGATGTCTTTGGTATCTAGCTGGATGTTTAACTCAGTTTTAAGGTCGGCAACATTAAAGTCTTTTGCGGATGTTGCTTTATCGACGCTTATTTGGGCAGTGATTCGCGCCAAATGTTTGTTGATGCTATCCATTATTAAAGCAAACGATTCTTTTTCGTTTCCCGTTGAAGCGCCTTCAGCGCTTAATGCACTCTCCAAAGCCTCAGCCTGCTCTGCTATTAGAGCAGCTATAATTCGTGCAGTTTTATGTAAATCGGTGTATTTTTCTTTGTTGGCACTAGTTTCATCACTGTTTTTCTTAGCGACATAATCTTCAAATAAGCTAATTTCTGCGTGGTCAACCATCGATAATGCTGATTTTACTTTAGTTTTTGAGTCTGCAGCGCTAAGTGCTGGGTTATTTTCGATCTCTTGCTGCACCAAAGTTGTGATGGGGCTTACAAACTGGTGCTTATCAGCAGGGGCTTTCATAACATAAGGCTTGCCTACTTCCCCACCAGTATCTTCATCAATCGTTTGCGCACTCACTTCTACCAGTAAGGGTTTATCGATATCAATACCCGGTGCAACTGTAATGACGTAAACGCCGCCCACTATCGTTATGTCGTGTGGTTCCGCGGTTTCACAAACACCATTTTCATTGACATCAAGGCAAACCTTGGCGCCACGTAGATAACCGTCTGCGGCAGTGCCAGTAATGGTGCTGGCAAGCGGAGTAGTTGGAGTAGTTGGAGTAGTTGGAGTAGTTGGAGTAGTTGGAGTAGTTGGAGTAGTTGGAGTAGTTGGAGTAGTTGGAGTAGTTGACTTATCCACTGCTGTTTCGCTACCGCATCCATAAAGCAATGAAAAAACCAGGCTCGAGGAAAGGATTTTTAGTAAAGAGTGATGTTTTATAAGCATTATTGGTGGCCTTTTTAGCTTCAGCTATTATTTTTTCATTTTAAATTATTACCATTTGATCTTCGAACTTTACAGCACTTATAATAATATTTTAATATAAGGTAGTTGAAAGAATGTATTTTGAAGAATTCATTACTTTGATGAGTGTGCTTGTAATGGGGGACGTAAAGCGGCTTAGGGCTATAAAATAGGAAACTTATGACGTATAGCCGCATCTATTTCTGGGTCTATATAGGTAGGCTCATTTTGCAGTAATTGCACAGCTTTTATTTTAGCCCGATCCCAGTGATCCATAGATCCTGATTCTTGCCACACGATTGGCTCTTCCCGGTCAGCAAGTTTAGGGTAGTAATAATCTCGCTCCATAGACTCCATAGTTTGTGGGGCATCTATAAAATGCCCAGAACCGGTCACAGCGGCCTTAATAGACTCAAAACCCAGAGCCTCATCGGTGACTTCAATACCACGAATAGTACGATGCACATGGGATAACATTTCATCATCCATTACAAAGGCTTCAAACGATACCCCAAGCAAACTGGCCATCATGCCCGAAGATTCATACACCATGTTGCCCCCGGCTAAACCACACGCTAGTGCCGAAAGGGCTTTTTCCATACCCATCTGAGCATCAGGAGCTTTAGCATCGGTCATACTAGATGCACATCCAGAGGGCAAGCCCAAACTATTGGAGAGTTGAGCTGAAGCAGCATTAAGCAACGCTATCTCACCACCACCACCGCGAAAAGCCCCCGTGCGAAGGTCTATAACTAATGGCCAATTAGAGAATATCATTGGATAACCTGGCTCAAATACATTCACCATAACCAGCGCTGCTAGAGTTTCTGCCAAGGTTAAAGCCAGTGTGCCTGCCAGTGGTGCAGGCGACGTCGCCCCTGTCATGCCAGCCACAATATTACTCATAGGCACGCCGTGTTTCATACATTCCAAAGCCACCATTACTGCATCTTCACCATATTTAAGCGGCGAAATAACGGGGCTAATATGGGCTTTGCAAAATGGCTTTTCTGCAAATTTACCAGCCCCTCCTAAGGCCATGTCAAACATTTCTACAATGGGAGCCACATGCTCTGGCAACGTAAAACTTGTCGCCACAGGTTTAGTGGTGCCTTTTAACAAAGCATAGGCTGTGTTGATGTCTAGCTCATACAAATCAGGCACATCGGTGGCCACACAGCAGCGAGTAAACCAAGCCACGTTGGGTAACTGATCTACCAAACGAGTAAGGTCGTGCAAATCGGTTAACGTGGATGATCTGTACACCCCAGTGTGTAAATCTAACGTTTGCACTGCAGCGCCACCGGTACCAAAGTAAACTTTGTCTGCGCCTACCTCAATATTATGCTTTGGGTCGCGGCCATAAAAAGTAAATTGTTTACATGCCCCTGCGATAATTTTTTCAACCATTGCAGGTGGATAACACAAACGGCCTGCATCATTTAGCCTTGCGCCATATTCCAACGCCTTATCAAGCAATATGGGCGGCACATCTGCCATGCCTATCTCATCTAAAATCTTCAAAGATTCAGTATAAATACGTTGCACTTTTGCAGGCGTTAGCGGCTGATACTGCCCACCAGACTGCCCAGGTGCGCAAGGGTTTGTAACTGGCGGTTTAGCGCGCTGTGCGTGCTTGGCCGCTCTCGCAGAAGGTCGCCTAGCCACGGGGCAACTCCTCTTCTTTGCTGCGTGGCTTTAGATTTTGGGGGTCGTATAAACACCGATCCACCTTTTTAGCTTGGTAATGGGTGCCTATAATTTGGATGGTGAAATCATCCACCGCTTTGGCCACATCAGCTTTAATGTAGGCATAGGCTAAATTTTTGTTAATGCGGTGGCCATAGCCTCCTGAAGTCACTACCCCTACCTGCGCACCCTCATGGAAAACAGGATCACCACCATGGGCAGGCGCTACATCAGTCATCACTTCAAAGGTGTATAAGGTGTGTCCACAGCCTTTTTCTATAGCCGCTAACAACGCCTGCTTACCCACAAAGTCTTGTTTGTTTAGGTTAACAAAGCGATTTAGGCCTGCTTCTATAGGGTTAAATTCATCAATAATGTCAGCCTTCCAATGCAAGTAGCCCTTTTCCAAACGCATAGATTCGGTTGCATAAAGGCCAAACTTAGTTAAGTTAAAGGCTTTCCCAGCACTATCTAGTAAGGTCCATACTAAGTAGAGTTGCTCATTGGGAATATGCAATTCGTAGGAAAGCTCTCCAGAAAAGCTCACACTCATGGCTAGCACTTGTGCATGCCCTAAGGTCATCGGACGTGCTTGCATCCAACCAAATCCTTTTGCACTCCAATCACAACGAGGTGATAAAGACTGCAATAAATCACGCGACTTAGCTCCTGCAACAACCAATATGGTGTGGCTACTAGCCATTTCTGTAAGCACTACTGTGTCAGGCTTGGTGGTGAGCAGGTAATCTCGGTCATGCCATTCTGCGGCGGCAGCACTGCCATACCAAAAGTGATTTTCGCCTAGCTTGGCAAGGGTAGCCTCACACAACATACGGCCATTTTTATTGAGCAAATAGCACAAACGAACTTGGCCTACTTGCTTGGGTATACCGCCACACACCAAATGATCTAGCCATTGCTGTGTGCCTTCGCCTTTAAGTTCATAACGATTAAAACCAGACACCTCCATCACACCTACATCTTTTTGGAGGGCGGCTATTTCTTGTGCCACAATAGGATGAGATTCATTAAAGCGGTAGGTGGCTGTTTCTTCAAAATCTGGCGTGGGCTTAAACATCAACGCCCGCTCCCAGCCATTCACTGTACCCCACACAGCGCCTAGTTGATCTAACACAGGGTAAAGAGGTGTGGTACGAGCAAGTCTTCCCGCAGGGCGCTGCTCATGAGGCATGTGGTAATGGAACTCGTTTTGGTAGTCTTCTATGGACTTTAGGCAAGTGAGTTCAGTGTTGGCATACTGCGTGAATCGTCTTGGGTCTGTGTACCAAGAGTCCCATTCAGACTGGCCTGATACGATAATCTCAGCCAAAATTTTACCATGCCCGCCACTTTCACCAATACCTGCACGCAAGCCAATGGCACAATAGGCGTTTTCAACTCCAGGAATAGGCCCGATTAGTGGAGCACCGTCTATGGTATACGTTATTGGGCCGTTAATAATGGTGTGAATACCCACGTTTTGTAAGGCGGGCAAACACTCAAAAATGCCTTCCATGTTATCTAAGCAGCGATCTAGATCATCTGGGCACAACGCTTTAGTAAAGTCTGGGCTGATACCATCCATACCAAAGGTTTTACACCCCTGCTCATACACCCCTACTAACAAACCATTTTTTTCTTGGCGACAATAAAAATCATCACGAGGGTCGCGGATAATAGGCACACGCTTATCCAAAGCTTCAAGCTCTGCCATAGGTTCTGTAAGAAAATACATATGTTCCATAGAAGTGACAGGGTGCGTAACCCCAAGCATGTTGCCCACTTCATTCACCCGATAACCTGTGGCATTGACTACTTTTTCACAGGTGATATCGCCTTTTAGGGTATGTACTATGAATTCGCCGTTGGCTTTGCGGGTAATATTTTCTACTGGGTTAAAGCGGTACACCTTAGCTCCAGCTTCACGAGCTTTGCGGACCATAGCAAAAGTAATGCCCGCAGGGTCAATGTCGCCATCGAGTGGATCCCACCACGCACCTAATAAGCCTTCAGGATTGATCAATGGATGACGTTTTGCCACCTCACTTGGGTCGATAAACTCCATATCAGCCCCCATGCCATTAGCCATGCCTACCATATGTTTGTAGGTATCTACTTGAGCTTTGGTGTTTGCAAGGCGCATGCCGCCAGTAAAATGGTATGCAAACGGAAAGTCCTCATCCTGCGCCAGTTTTTTATACAGTTGGATACTATGGCGTTTAAGGGCAATAGCGGTCTGGTTAGCGCCAAACTGAGTCACTTGTGCTGCAGCATGCCACGTAGAGCCGGAGGTCAGCTCATCACGCTCTACTAAGGCAATGTCAGTCCAACCGTGGTCTATAGCCAAATGATAAAAAACTGATGCACCCGCAATGCCACCGCCAATAACCACCACACGTGCGTAAGAATCTACCCGTTCACTCATGCTATAACCTCTACTACTGGCCCTGATAAAGTCAGCACCTATATTTATTATGATCACAATTTACTCACCCAAAGGTGTTCACACAAGCAAAAAGTATTGCTTTATGGTTCAAAAATATTCAACAATAGACCCATGAAACACTCTCTACCCCCTCTGGAATCGCTCAAGGCTTTTGAAGCCGCGGCAAGGCGCTTAAGTATCACCTTAGCAGCAGATGAACTGTGCCTCACTAAAGGCGCAGTAAGTTATCAAATCAAACGCTTAGAGCAGCATCTTGGGCAGCCATTATTTAAACGGACAACACGCCAGATTTTGCTCACTGATGCTGGCCAAATGTTCTATCAAACCACTCAAAAAGTATTTGAAGACCTGTCTAACCAGATACGCCTGCTCAACCAAAACCACCAGCAAAATTTAGTGATTGCAGTCACAAGCTATGTGGCCTTGCGCTGGTTATCACCAAAATTAGCCAGTTTTTGCGCCCAAAACCCTGATATTAATGTCATTATTCAGCACGCCATCAACCAACCTCATTTTAGTCAACAAGGTGTAGATATTAGTATTCGTTGGCAAGAATGCTTAGGCGGTTTAAGCAGCGACTCTAAAATACAATTGCCCATGCCCATGTTTGCTGTGGCCAGCCCAAGACTAATAGAGCGTTATCAGCTGCTAGCAGGCGGCTTAGATAGGCCAGAAAATCTTGGCCAAGCGCCTTTTTTGAGCATTCCTTTATTATGTGAAGAACGAGATTTAGATATATGGCAGATGTGGTGCCAAGGGCAACCCCTAGCCAACCCTCGTCACATGATAGAAGATGCCAATGTTAGAGTGCAGGCAGCTATTGATGGCCAAGGTATTATGCTGGCAGATGCTTTGATGCAAAACGAAATAAATAATCATAGCCTTGTGCCTGTGAGCACCCACCAATTGCTAGGTTATGGGTATGCTATTTCTCCTCATTCTGCCAACCCTCAAGTGCAGCTATTAATGCGCTGGTTACAAACCTAGGAACACTTATTTTAACTAGTGTTATCAGCCACAAAAGTGGCTATAGTGAGCAACCAAAATTTTATTAGAAGCCTGCCATATGTCTAGCACCTCAGAAAATCTAACAGGCATGCTTTACATGACCCTATCCATGGGGTCATTTACGCTAGCAGATTTAGCTTTAAAGTGGGCCTGTGAAATATTACCCACCGGGCAAGTGATGCTCATTTTGGGCTTGGGTTGCTGTGCTTTATTTTGGTCTGTCACTCAGCGCAACCAAGAAAAAGCCTTTAGTCGGGTGTTTTTCCTGCCTGCGGTGCTGCTGCGCACCTTTGGTGAAGCAGTGGCTGTTATCTTCATTTTTCTAGCCCTGATCCATTCTGCTTTTACTTCTGTGGCAGCTATTTTACAAACATTACCTTTATTAATGACGTTGATTTCATTCATATTTTTGGGTGAAAAAGTAGGCATGCACAGGCTTTTAGCTGTGTTGGTGGGTTTTGTAGGTGTCCTATTGATTATACGCCCAGGCCTTGAAAGCTTTGATGTATTTTCTTTGTATGCAGTGCTTGCCGTGGTTGGCATGTCAATGCGTGATGTAGGTTCGCGCTTATCACCTGCTAGTATTTCTGCATCGATGTTAGCGCTTTATGGTGCTATGACATTTGTAGTGGTTGGGTTGGTGATGATGTATTTTGGCGGCAGCAAAGTGCCCTCTTTAGAGGCTAGCATGTATTTGATAGCGATGATCTTATTTGCCTCAAGTGGCAGCTATTACGCCACTAAGGCTATGCGCATAGGCGAAGTGTCGGTTATTAGCCCATTGCGCTATACGCGCCTATTGTTTGGCATGTTGGTAGGGGTATTTATTCTTAAAGAACAGCCTGATCAATACATGCTTTTAGGTTCAGCCATTGTGGTGATGGCTGGGCTTTATGTGTTGTTTAGAGAACAACTTCAGCATAAAACTCAATAATGAGCCAAAGTAGTCTTCACCTGAGCGACCTTCACAAGGGTGCCCTGCTTATTCTATTGTCTGAGATGGCATTGGTGCTTACTGGGGTGATGATTCACGCACTGGTAAAACACGTCCCCACCGAAGTATTGGTATTGGCACGCAATGGCCTAGGCTTATTGTTTTTTATGCCTTGGTTGTTGCGTAATGGTACCCGATGCGTGGTTACTTCTAAGCTACCACTTCATTTATCCCGTTCTTTGATCGGTCTTTGCGCCATGTATTGCCTGTTTTATTCTTGGGGGCATTTACCCCTAGCTCAAGCTGCACTGCTAAAACAAACAGCTCCTTTATTTATTCCTATTGTTGGTTTTATTTGGCTTAAAGAAAGCATAAGTGCCTGGACTTTTATAGCTATCTTAGTAGGCTTTGTAGGTGTGTGGGTGGTGCTAAACCCTAGCCAGCACACACAAATACCCTGGGTGGCTTTGCTTGCTATTTTTGGCGCATTTTTAGGGGCTACCGCTAAAGTGGTAGTGCGTAAACTAACGCTGACCCAAAGCAGCCTGGTGATAGTGTTTTATTTTTCTTTGTTTAACACCTTGTTTTCCCTAGTGCCTGCCATATTGGTATGGAATACCCCAAGCCTTTTATTGCTGGCAGGCATGGCATTAATGGCAGGATTTGCCACCTTAGCACAACTGCTTTTAAGCAAAGGGTATCGTTATGCACCTGCAGGGCAATTGGGTGCATTCACTTATGGTTCAGTTATTTTTGCAAGTATATTAGGCTGGTTGCTTTGGGATGAACTAGTCACCTTTGAGGCGGTGATAGGGATGGCTTTAGTGGTGGCCTCTGGTGTGATTGTATTATTAGCTTCAACTAGATCAAAAGCCTCAAGATCATCCTAAACTTAAGATGAGCTTTACCTGCTTGTTGTTTTTAATGAGTTTGCTAAATTGCACTATGATCTTAAACAGCACTGTGTAATAGTGTTGTATTAATTATTGCTTGTCATTAAGCCCTCTCAACCGCAACACAAAGGCAACAATCTCATGCACTTAGCTCCTTTTTTAAGCATTCACGATATCCATGAAAAGGTGTTGGCTGATGCAACATATGCTATTGATTTAATACACCAAGCCCACGCACATATAGAGCAACATGAGCCGCAGTTACAAGCATTTAGGGCCATAGGAACGCCTTCATCCACTAACCAAAAAGGCTTTTTGTCTGGTGTGAGTGTGTCAGTTAAGGACCTTTATGCTGTGACGGGTTTTGATACTTTCGCAGGCTCGCCCTTAGCACTAAACGAATTTGATACCTCAGGCACTTTAGTAGAGCGTCTGGCAAAGGCTGGCGCCCATGTTTGTGGTAAAACCCACACGGTAGAATTTGCCTTTGGTGGCTTAGGCACCAACCCCCATTGGCCAGTGCCGGTCAATCCATTTGATACCCAACAACACCGTGTGCCCGGTGGCTCTAGCTCTGGTGCACCCGTATCATTATGGATGGGAGCTTGCCAGCTGGCCTTAGGTTCAGACACTTCAGGCTCTGTGCGTGTGCCTGCCGCTTTTTGTGGCACATTTGGCCTTAAAACAAGTGTGGGTAGATGGGAGAAAGATGGCATTGTGCCTTTATCACCCAGCATTGATACTGCTGGGCTTTTGGCCCTAACTGCAGCTGATGCACTATGGGGATTTGCAGCGCTAGACCCTGCCAACAGCAATAATCCTCAAGCATTTATTGCGCAAAATACGGCCACACCAAAAAGCCTTAAAGGTGCTCGTATCGGCGTGATTACAGCTCTATTTGAAGGCTGTGAGGGCGGTATTGATACGCGTGTATTAGCAGCCCTAGCTCAGCTAGAAGCACAAGGTGCAATTTTAGTAGATCTGGACTGGCCTTATCTGGAACAAAGCTATGAACTATTTTCACAAGGTGGTTTTTCGGCTTTAGAATTTCCTGCATTTATCCGTTCCAAAGAGCGTAAACCATGGTTTGATCAATTAGCACCCAGTACCAAAATGCGCTTTGCTCATCTTACAGATGCGGATATGAATGATGCCCCTGCACGTATTGCCGAAAAAAGTGCGCTTATAAATACCTTTAACCAAGCAGCAGAAGAAGTGCTAAAAAGCGTGGATTTTGCAGTGTGTCCAACCTGCCCTATTAGTGCACCCACTTTGGCCTATGTAGAAAACAGCATGGAACATTATAAAGAGCGCAACTTCAAAGCCTTGCGCAATACCCAAGTGGCTAATCTACAGCACCTTTGTGCCACCACACTGCCTTGTGGGTTGGATGACTATAATATGCCATTAGGTTTGCAAATAATGATGGGGCATAACCAAGATCAAGAGTTGATGCTGTGGAGCGTTGCTGTGGAAACTATTATCGGTGATGCACTGCATCACTATGGTAAGGCATCATGATACTTAAGCCTGCTGGCATTCAAGCTTACACACTGCTCACGATACAAGGTGCTGTGTGGGGTTCATCATTTCAGGCTATCAAATATGCATTGGATGGGTTTGGGCCTATGACTATTTCTGCTGGGCGCATATTAATTGCTGCCTTGGTGTTACTAGCCTACGCTTTAATGAAGGGAGACCGCTTGCCTCGTTCCCCTTGTGTATGGATGAATTTTTTGCTCATTGGTTTTTTTAGTTGTGCCCTACCTTTCTTTCTTATTCCTTGGGGGGAGCAAACATTAGATTCTGGCAGAGCTTCCATTTTTATGGCCACAAGTCCATTAATAGCAATAGTGCTGGCCTATTTTACTAGCAACAACGAACAAATTACCGGTTACAAAGCGCTGGGATTTATCATCGGATTTATTGGAGTGTTGTTTGTTATAGGGCTGGATACTTTCGACTCTGGCGTAGGTGAGTTATTGCCTCAACTTGCCATCATCGTGGCTGCTGCCTCTTATGTTGTGTCAGGTGCCATGGTGAAGCAGATGAAAGGGGTGAGCAGCGCTATGCTGGCAGCCGGTGTATTGCTTGGGGGCTGTCTTGTTACAGTGCCTGCTAGCTTGTTGCTAGAGAACCCCTTGGCTGATGTAGCTAATGTGTCAGACTCAGCAATTATTGCCTTAGTCTATTTGGGCTTGGTACCTACTGGTGCTGCTTTTTTTGTGCGTTTTTACCTGATTAGAGTATACGGCTACACTTTTATTGCTCAGGTCGGTTATCTAGTGCCTTTATTCAGCGTGTTATTTGGCGCTGTTTTGCTAGATGAAACTCTCACCATTTCAATGTTTGTTGGTTTGCTATTGATCTTTGGCGGCATTATGATTAGCCGCAGGGGTGCCAAGCACTCATAAATTGTAAGCGCCTGATTACAAAGAGAAGCTTATCACAGGCTCGCCCAATACATCCATACGCGGATCAATGCCTAGCCCCGGTGAGGAAGGTGCAGTGACCCAACCATCGCGGCGATCAAAGCCACCTTTGCGGGTTGCATCAGCTGTGGTGATGCTCACCATGTCTCGAGTGTCTAAGATACAACGCAACAAGTGCGCAGGAATAGTTTGGCCCAAATGAGCAATGGCAGCAAAGGCAATGTCAGAACCCACAGTGTCCTGCACGCTAAGGCTATAGCCTGCAGCAATACACATGTCACGCTGGCGACGACAAGGGGCTAGGCCTCCATTTTTGGATATTTTAAGCCCTACTCCTTCTGCACCATCGTCGCTAATCAATTGAGCTATGGCCGCATCACTGGTGGCTAGTTCATCCCACACCATAGGTATAGATGTGCGCTTTCTAAGGGACATATGCTCACGCCATGTGGCACAAGGCGCTTCCAGCACAATATCTGCATGACTGGGTAATAAACGTAAAAAACGCAACGCCGTTTCTACACTCAGCCCGCCATTGGCATCTACGATGAAGTACTCTCCTAATTGACGGTCAGCTAAACACGCCATCACCCGATCAGCATCTAACTGCGGGTCTTCGCCAATTTTTATAGAGTGGCCGCGATAGCCTTGCAATCTGTGGGCCTGCACACGAGCACGCATAGCTTGTGGGTCTCCTGCATAGATGGAGGAAATAACAGCCATAGGCTGCTGCGTGCGGCCACCCAATAGATCACATACAGGCATGCGTACTGCTTTTCCAAATATATCCCAGCACGCAATATCTATAGCCGCTTTAGCGTGCCCATGGCCCACTAAAGCACTATCCATAGCATCATAAACTCTATCTACTCTACGCGG
>Ga0307995_1000319_pt1 | contig 33939 bp, 32 predicted proteins | sample EllFjometagen262_FD_203132 | JGI IMG/M metagenome (GOLD analysis project Ga0307995, IMG submission 203132) | Marine microbial communities from Ellis Fjord, Antarctic Ocean - #262 | ecosystem: Environmental > Aquatic > Marine > Unclassified | place: Southern Ocean | collected 2014-11-02 | reverse complement strand
TTTCTATCTTCTTTTTAGCTCTGTTGATAATACTATAAGGGATTCCATTTTTTTGAGCTACTTCAAATGTAAATGAACTTCCTGCTTGACCTACTATCAGATTAAAAGTAGGTTCTAAAGTTTTATCATTAAACTGCATGTTTGCATTTGACATATTTGGAAGCTCATCTGCTAATAGTTTTAAGTTAGAGTAGTGAGTAGTAATTACTCCAAAACTTTCTCTCTCATAAAAAACTTCAAGAAAAATTTCTGCTAATGCTCCTCCTAATTCTGGATCAGAACCGGTACCAAACTCATCAATCAAAAAAAGAGTTTCAGAATTACATTTACGAAGAAAATTGTTCATATTTTTCAACCTATAACTATATGTACTTAATTGGTTTTCTATAGACTGATTATCTCCAATATCTGAAATTATATTTTGAAAAACTGACATTTCACTCTGCTGATGAACAGGAATCAAAATACCAGATTGAATCATTAACTGAAGTAATCCAATTGTTTTAAGAGTTATGCTTTTACCACCTGCATTAGGGCCTGAAATGACTATAATTCTATTATTCTTACTCAGCTCTATTGTTTGAGAATAAGTTTTTACATCTAATTTTTTATTATTACAATAGAGTAGGGGATGAAAAGCATTTTTAAGAAATATCACCTTATCTCTTGATACATTAGGCTTAATACCGTTGATTTCATAAGCATACTTAGCTTTAGAGTAAATCACATCGATTTTAGCTAAATAACTTTGATACTTATTAAGTGTAGATAAATGTGGCCTTAAAAAACTTGTTAATTCTTTTAATATTCTTTTTACTTCTTGGTCTTCATCATATAATAAATCTTGTAGCTTCCTACTTTGTACTAAAGTTTCTTGTGGCTCTATATAAACAATACTCCCTGTTTTAGAGCTTCCCATCATTTGCCCCTTAACTTTACGCCTGTACATAGCTTTAACTGCTAAAACACGTCTATTATCAATAGTTGACTCTTTAATCTCATCTAAATAACCAGAAGAATTATATGATGAAAGAGCTGTTGAGAAAGATTGCCTGATTTTTGATTTAGTAGTATTAATCCCTTTTCTGATTTCTGATAAATCTACAGAAGCATTATCTTTTATAAAACCAAATTTATCAATTACTGAATTGATTTCTGAAATAATATTTTTTTCAACTTCTAAATGTTCAATTAATAAATAAATGTTTTTATAGTAATCTTTAAACTTTTTTAAAAATTTGATGTGAGAAATAGTAAGCTCTACAACAATTTTTATTTTTCTAAATGATTCAATCTCGAGTTGACTGTTTTCAATTTCTATAATTTTTAATTCTTTCGAAATACTTTCGAAACCATGATTAGGAAAGTTATTGTCATTTTCTAAAGAAGATAAATACTCAGAAACTAGATTTAATGAAAAATTAATATCACTAAATTCATATTGTGGCGCTAAGTCTATTAACAAATCTTTTCCTAAAGATGTTACACAATATTTTGATATTGAATCTATGACTAGATTGAATTCTAAATCCTCTAAAGTTTTCTTGGGAATTGACAAAGTAATTATTTATATTTTATGTTGTAAAAATAGTCAAATTCATTGAAGGTAAATATCGAAAAAAGTTGGTTAAAATTATTAGATAGTGAGTTTAATAAAAAATATTTTTTACAACTCAATAACTTTGTAGAAAAAGAGTATAATTCTAAAGATTGTTATCCTCAAAAAAGATTCATTTTCTCAGCTTTTAATAAGTGTTCTCTAAATAATGTTAAGGTTGTAATTATAGGTCAAGATCCTTATCATGGTGAAAATCAAGCAAATGGCCTTTGCTTTTCTGTTAATTCAGATTTAAGAAACCCTCCATCATTATTAAATATTTTTAAAGAAATTAATTTAAGTTTTGATATTAGATTAGAAAGTGATCTTTCAGATTGGGCTAATCAAGGTGTTTTACTATTAAATTCTATTTTAACTGTTGAAAAAGGATTACCAGGAAGTCATTCAAAAAAAGGATGGGAAGAATTTACAGAAAATGTGATTAAGTTAATTTCAGAAAGAAAAAAAAATATTGTTTTTATGTTATGGGGAGGGTATGCTAAAAAGAAGGAATCATTAATAGATGCTAATAATCACTTAATACTCAAGTCTGGCCATCCGTCTCCAATGAGTGCTAACAGAGGATATTGGTTCGGAAATAAACATTTTTCAAAGTGTAACAACTATTTAAAAGAAAACGGAATAAAGGATATTTGCTGGAGTTAATTAAAAATTTAATACTTTTAATTAAAATATATAATATGGTTTTAACTACAACAGAAACTATTCCTAATAAAAATATTATTGAAGCTTTAGGAATAGCTAGAGGATCAACTGTAAGAGCAAGAAATGTTGGTAGAGATATTTTTGCGAGTTTTAAAAATTTAATAGGAGGAGAGATAGAAGAATACACTAAGCTTCAGGCTGATTCAAGAGAACAAGCACTTGCTAGAATGATTAGTGATGCTGAAAAGCTAGGAGCTAATGCAATAGTTAATGTTAGGTTTATGACCTCTGTAATTACTCAGGGAGCGTCAGAAGTTTTAGCTTATGGAACTGCAGTTAAAATAAATTAATCATGAATTTTCAAACAATATTCTGGGGGGTTATAGTCATTCTTTTAATCGCTGCAATTTTCAATAGAATTTCTAAATCTAAAAACGAAAATTTTAAAAACAGAGACAACTAACAACCTTCATAAACGAATGTTTTAAAAATTTATTAACTTGCTTAAAAATTTAATAAATGAAAAAATACTTTCAATTTTCTGAGTCTATTAGTGGAACCACATACTTTTTAAGATGTTTGTTTTCTATAATTTTATCAATTCCATTTATTGTTATACTAATTGCTTTTATGGGAGTTTTTGCTGTTGAGTACGCTGAAATAGATTTTGAAAACCCTGAATCTTTTGATCAACAAGCTTTTAATGAGAAAATAGAATCTAATCCAGAAGAATTCTTACAAGCAATGAAAGAGACGTTTACTCCATTTTGGATAATATCTTTAATAATATCTTTAATTCCTGCTATATGGTTTCAGATAGCTTCATATTACAAGAGATTGTCTGCGTTATTTGTAGAGTCTAGAGATAAGATTTTTACTGGTTTAATAGCTTTCGAAATCTTAGCAGATTACTATGTTTTTGAATATGGATGGGGAAATGAAAGTTTAATAGGAAGTATTTTTGCGATTTCTACTTTAATAATCTTTATTTATATGATCTTTAAAGAGTCTGGAATAGAAGAACATGAAGGTTAACCACCTATTCTTTTAACTGAGTGACCTAATTCTATTAGAATTGAAGTTATTTTATCTCTGTGTTCTCCTTGAATTATTATTTCACTATTTTTAACTGATCCACCAACTCCGCATTTATTTTTTAAGAGTTTTGCTAATTCTTTAATTTTATCTTTAGATCCTTTATAGCCTTTTAACACAGTTACTGGTTTACCTGCCCTACCTTTTTTACTGTAATGTGCTTCAAAAAACTGCTTGAGTTCTTTTTTAAGCACAATTGATGATGGTTTAGATACAGAAAGTTCTAGAGCATTTACTAACGATTTTAAATCAGAAAGTGAAGATAATTTTTTCATTATTTTTTCATTACCCCAATATCAATCAGCCTATTGATTAAAAAATCATGTGCAGAAGTATCTTTGTAATTTTTAGGATTCTCTTTATCTATACAGTTCTTTAATACATTTAGTTTCATAGTACCAATTGGATGTAAAAAAAACGGAATTGAATACCTCGATTTGCTCCAATATTCTTTAGGAGGATTCACAACTCTATGAATAGTAGATTTTAACTTGTTATTTGTATATCTAGATAACATATCTCCTACATTAACTACAATTTCATCTTCTTCAGCAATAGCATCAATCCATTCACCTTTATTATTCTTTACTTGTAAACCTTTTCCATGAGCACCCATTAATAAAGTAATTAGATTAATATCTCCATGAGCAGCTGCTCTAACTGCATCATTTGGCTCTTTTTTAATAGGAGGGTAGTGGATAGGTCTTAGAATACTATTTCCCTTATTTACATATCTATCAAAATGATCTTCTTCGAGTTCTAGAAATAAAGCAATTGCTTTAAGAACATATATCCCTGTTTTTTCAAGTGCTTTATAGGTAGATTTTCCTACTGAATTAAATTGTGGAACTTCATTTACGTAATGATTTTTAGGATAATTATATTCTTTGTCATTTTCATCAATATATTGTCCAAAATGCCAAAATTCTTTTAAATCTCCTTCTTTTTTACCCTTAGCATGTTCCTTTCCAAATGAAGTATATCCTCTTTGACCTTCAAACCCATCAAATTCATAATTATTTTTAACAACAGAGGGTAAGTCGAAAAATATTTTTATTTGAGAATAAAGATCCTCAACATTTTTTTTGGACAAAAAATGACCTTTTAAAGATAAAAAGCCAATCTCTTGATACGCTTTACCTACTTTTTTAACAAATGCATCTTTCAATTCTTTATTATTAGATAAAAAATCTGATAAATCGACAGATGGTATATTATTCATATTTAAATAACCTTATTAATATCAGTGAATTCAAGATCAAAAGCATCAGCTACAGCTTTATAGACAATTTTACCAGTTACAATATTAAGACCAAGTTTAAGGGAGTTGTCTTCATTACAAGCTTTTTTCCACCCTTTATTAGCAATTGACAAGCCTCTGCTTATTGTAGCGTTAGTTAAAGCTTCTGTAGAAGTTACAGGAACTGCACCAGGCATATTAGCGACACTATAATGTAAAATATCATCAATTATGTAAGTAGGGTTTTCATGTGTAGTAGGGTGGGTAGTTTCAAAACAACCCCCTTGATCAACAGCTACATCTACTAAAACAGTACCTGGCTGTAAATCTTTTAGCATAGTTTTAGTAATTAAGTTAGGGGCTTTAGCTCCAGGAATTAATACCGCTCCTATGATAAGATGCGCACTTTTTATAGCCTGTGATATATTATAAAGACTTGAGAACTGAGTATTAACATTACTTGGCATAGTATCGTCTAGGTATCTTAATCTATCTAAACTAATATCAAATATTGTAACATTAGCTCCTAAACCAGCAGCCATTTTAGCCGCTTGACTTCCAACAACTCCACCACCTAAAACAATAACATTTGCAGGCTTTACTCCAGGAACTCCTCCTAGTAAAATTCCATAACCATCTTGAGGTTTTTCTAAATATTTTGCTCCTTGTTGAGTTGCCATTCTACCTGCAACTTCAGACATTGGCGTTAATAAAGGAAGTGTTAAATCTTTATTTTGTACAGTTTCATAAGCTATACATATACTCTTACTTGAAATCATAGCTTTAGTAAGTTCTTCTGAAGAAGCAAAGTGAAAATATGTATAAATAATTTGATTTTCTTTTATCAAACTATATTCTTTTTTCAAAGGCTCTTTAACCTTAACTATCATTTCAGAAATAGAATAAACATCTTCAATAGTGACACAAATTTTAGCTCCTACTGTTACATAATCAGAATCAGTATATCCGCTACCCAATCCTGCACTTTTTTGAACGTAAACTTGATGACCTTTATTTATAAAAGAATTCACACCCGACGGAGTCATTCCAACTCTGAATTCATTGTTTTTTATCTCTTTAGGGATACCTACTATCATTACTTAGAATTAATAATTAATGCATAGTTAATTACAATTATTTAAATTACAAAATACTTTATATATCAAAGTGTTAAATTATTCAAATAAACTAATATCGATACTAGGGAAAAGTTTTGAAGCATTCTTGTAATATAGCTTCTTAAGTACTTCGTCAGGAAGGTTTAGACCATACATTTTCCAAAGACCATGTCTTTTTCTGTAATAGTCAAAATATTCATCTTTTGATTCAAGAACTCTAAAATAAACATCAAATTCAGATTTTTTGTATGTGTCTTTTCCAAACAAAATTCTGTCCTGATAATCAATAAAAAATTGTCTTGCTCTTCTTGGTTGTCTTCCAAGCTCTCCGATAACAGCACCAATCTCAGTATATACATTTGGGAGACTATCTAAATGCTTTTCTAATTCATCAAGATTATTAGCCATCCATCCCATATGTGCATTAATAAATATAGTATTAGGATGATTTTTAAACATATTAGACTGCTCTTTCATAACAGTATTAAACGAAGGGTATTTTTCTGATGGTCTGAAACTACCTGGCTTTTGTCTTGCATGTAACCACCTTTCATTGAACTTGTCAATTGGATCAAAGAAGGGGGAGGGCTCTCCAGAATGAATTAAGACAGGAATATTTAATTCGCCACAAGTATTCCATATTGGAGTTAATCTTGGATCATCAACTTGAACTCTATTCCCTTTGGAATCTTTTAGATTTAACCCTAGATTTTTATAAATTTTTAATCCGATAGCACCTTGATTAACAGCATCTTTTAATATATCTACAGATGATTGTGCAAAATCTTCATCATCAATTTTATTTAAATCTAGATTGACAAAAAGTCCAAACCTGTTAGGGAAATTCTCTTTAACATTATCTAATGATTTTGAAAGATTTAAATCCATTAAAGATTGATTACCTGAGAAAGTTGCAAAACCTGAGCCGCTTAAGTTTATCATGTAACCCATATTCAGACTGTCCATTTCTTCAACAAGACCAGACAAATCGGATAATGGCATATTCCATTGATGACTATGAACATCCACAAATGGATATTTGGATTTTTTTATTGGATTTTCCTCAACAATTAATGATGATATTGGTGAATAAACCTCAATATCCATTAAGTTTTTTTTCTTCTGGACTTTATCTATTACAAAATAAGATACACCACTAACTATTAGAATAATTAATAAAATAAAAAATAAAAATAAAGTAGTTTTTAAGAAATTTCTAAATGAAAACAATTTCATTTTACTTAAAAGGCATTAGAACTTGTGTTAAATCCCACCTTAATCTTATTGAAGACCCTATAGAATCAGTCACAAAGTCTATTGTTAATTGTTCTACTGATTCATCTAAAGAAGATGAAGGAACGCTAAAAGTAAACAAGTCGTCTGCAGCATCTGGTTGATATATTCCGAAAAAACCATTGTCAGAATTTATTGCTACTTCCCAGGAATGATGACCTGGTGTTGTATACAGAGAATATTCACCAGCAGATAATATATTATCGTTGAAATTTAAATCAGAACTAGTTTTTATAATTGTATGTCTATTAGCTCCAGTTCTCCAATACTTATTGAACGGGACTAAAGCAGAATCAGAATCTTCTCCAAAAATTAATCTATCTTTTTTGAATGGTCTACTGTATGTAATTGTTATTTCTTTTTCATCTTCATTAAAACTTGCAGAACCCAAAGGACTAGCTGGAGGAGTTAGTGTTATGTACATATAACCAGCAATTAAAACTAATAGTATAGTAACGATAGAGTAGATTAAAAATTTTTTCATAATTAATGTATTAATAGTATTGAATAATTTGATTTAACATAATATAAATTATAGTTCAATTGCATTATTTCTTCTTAACCTTTACAGCATTCATACCTTTAGCACCTTTCATTATATCAAACTCAACTTTATCACCTTCTGTAATTTCATCAATACATTCGCTAATATGAACAAAATATTTTTCTTGACTTTCTGGATCGATAATAAAACCAAAACCTTTAGAATGGTCAAAGAAATTAACTTTACCAATAAAACCATTAGTCTGAACATCCTCACGTTTAGGAACTCCTAAAACAATATTACTTGCAATAATTTTCTTTTTCTCTGATGGATCAGGTTTAGTATCTGTGAAATTTCCATTATAATCAACATAAACAAACTCATTTGTAACAAGCTCTCCACTGTCTTTAGCTTCTTTTCGAGCTAACATTTTCTTTAACTTATCCTCACGTTTCTTTTTACGTTTCTTTTCTTTTTCTAGTTTATTAAAAGTTTGTTGTGATTTAGCCATATATATTATTATATTTTAAGAATGGTAAAAATACTGATTTTATTAATAAGTTTGTAAATATTACTAATGAATAATAAATTTGAAATAAAGAATATACTTTCTCTGTTGATATGCTTCATATCAACTGTAGGATTAGCATACAGTCAAGTAACTGATTCTATTTCAAAAAACGACTCTATTTTTACTCAAAAAATATTACCTCTTAAATATTACAAGAATTTTGGTCCACCATATTATCCTGAAGTTAAACTGACTGAAGAAGATTCCTTAAGCTGGCCAATTATCTACGATCTATCTGTAGATTTTATAGACATTAAGGATTTAGATGTTAAAAATAATTTTTTTAGTGCAAAATTAGTTTTCAATACTTATTCAAAATATGGTTTTAAATACGTTACTGAAAGTGGGGATGAACTTCCGATGAGACATTCTGATTGGATCGCTTTATACCTTAAAGAAAGTGATAAAAGGTTCCTTGGAAGTCTAATTGAATTAGATAGAGATGGTAGTTATGTTTCATATAACAAAGCAAGTGATAGTGAACCTTCAGATATACAAACTGGTCTTAAAAATGAACCTTCTCTTTATGGAAATATGTTTTCTAAAACATCTATATCTATAGAAAATGAATTTGATCATAAATGGAATCTTGGAAGCTATCCGTTTGATACTCAAAAATTAATATTTGAATTTCAAACCCAACTTGACACATCTCTTGTAGCTATTAAACCAAGTAAAAAATTCGTTAGTACTTTTAGAAGAAATATGAGAAACCTAACTGCAGGTTATCAGGTTACTGATGTAACGTATAGAAATGATTATATTACTACGGATTCTGATATGAATCTTATTTCTCCAAATTTTTCAAGAGCCACTGTGACACAGTCTTTATTAGTAGAATTAAATGTTAGAAGGTCTGGAACAGTTTTGTTCTTTAAAATTTTTACAGGAGGAATCCTTTCATTCTTTATATCCTGTATGGTGTTTCTAATTCCTCTAAAAGAATTAGAATCAAGAGTAAATTTAGCTGTTGGTGGTATTTTTGGAGCAATTGGAAGTAGTGCCTTTGTTTATGATGTTCTTCCTGTTGTAAATGTGTTTACTAAAGCAGATGCTATAAATAATTTGATTATTTTTATGGTAGTATTTAACATCCTTGTTCTTCTTTTGCAACAAACAACATTTAGAAGATTTAACGAAGATGGAAAGTATTATTACAAAACTGTTGAAGTCCAATATTTTAGAAGACTTCAAAACAGTAATTATTCATTTTTCTTTTCAATAATGATTTTTTGTTCTGCCTTATTAGTGATTTTAGTATGGTAAGTGATTTTTCATTAATTGCTTATTAGTATTAATTATTTTCACTTCTATACTTTAAGATCCTTACAACGTCTTCGATTTTAAATCCTTTTACTGTAAAAGAATTAAATAATGAAATAAAAGGACTGCACTCTCGTTTAAAAAAAATTTTCATTACTATCTTTTGATTCGATAATTAATTCTACGGCCTCCTCTCCTACTTTTTGAGCAATTTTATTTAAACCCTTACTAAACAAGTCAGCAACATAACATTAGGGTTTTTAGATTTTTTTCAATCAGCTATTATGTCCTCTAACGAATCAAGGAAATTAGCCTTAACATTTTGATCATCCCAACAAATATCGCTGCCCTTATGACAAACTGGACCAGTTGGTTTGACCTTAATAAGTAATGTATCATTATCACACAATCTATGGAAGCTGAAATTAAATTAAGTAAATTACCACTTTCTTCACCCCTTTTTCCAAATTCTATTTTTACTTGTGCTGTAAAAGTGTATTATTTTTTATACTTAAAGTAAGGCTTAATGATTCTTTACTCATATAGCCAAGCATCAGTACTTTATAAGTTTTAAAATCTTGTGTGATAGCAGGGACTAAACTATCTTTACTTTTATTGAAACCTACATTCATAGTCCTTTCATTGCATTATGTCTGTTTAAATTTTTAATAAAAAAAAGCCCGTTTGAATTAACAAACGGGCTTTTTTAATAATATAACAATATCATCACAACACTCGTTTGAGGTAGTTTTAATGACGATGTATGTTATTATTGATTCCCTAAAATGATAGGTAACCCATCTTTTCCGCTTCCTATAACAATCACTTTAGTGTTAGGAGATGCAGCTAACTTTGTAGTTGCTTCGATCCCCTTATCTCTTAATATATTTGTAGTTAAAGAAGAATTTAATATTCTATTCGCATCTGCTTTACCTTGAGCATCAATTCTTACTTTCTCAGCTTCTTTTCTAGCAGATTCAAGTTTGAATTCATATTCAAGAGACATTTGTTCTTGACTTAGCTTTCTTTCAATTGCTTGCTTAATAGTTGTTGGAAGAGTTACATCTCTTACTAGAACAGCATTAATTTGAACAAATTGATCTTGTACTCCTTCTTTAAGTTCCTCATAGATTTCGTCTTGAATAGCATCTCTTTTAGTAGAGTACAGCTGTTCTGGAGTATATCTCCCAACAACACTTCTTGCTACTGCCCTAATTGACGGTACTAGAACTATATCTAAATAATTTGTTCCTTTAGTTTGGTGCAACAAACCTAATTTATCAGATTGTGGTTGATATAATACAGATACGTCTAATGATATTTCTAAACCATTAGATGATAATACTTGCATTTGACTTTCAAAGACTTCCTGTTGTTTTACATTGTATACATATACTTTATTCCAAGGAAGTATAAAGTTAAGACCTTCTCCCATAGGCTGTTGATCTGTAACAACACCTCCACCTAGAGTTTTAAATAACACTCCTGCTTCACCATAACCAATATTTACTACTGATTTCATGATTCCAATAAACATTAGCATTATTATTACTACTAGAGGCAATCCAATTTTGTTTAATTTATCCATTTTTTTAATTTTTAATTATTTATGTTAACATGCCGCCATCGACATTAATTACTTGACCGGTTATAAAGGTAGAAAGATCAGAGGAAAGAAACAAGCAAAGATTGGCTACATCTTCAGGCTTTCCCCCTCTTTTTAGAGGGATTCCTTGAATCCAATTATCTACAATATCTTGATTTAATTTTGAAGTCATTTCGGTTTCTATAAATCCAGGAGCCACTACATTAGATCTAACGTTTCTAGAACCCAACTCTAACGCTATTGATTTTGAAAATCCAATAATGCCGGCTTTGGATGCAGCATAATTAGACTGACCTGCATTTCCTTTGACACCAACAATTGAGCTAATATTTATGATACTTCCAGATCTTTTTTTAAGGAAAATCTTTTGAGTTGCCTTAACCATATTAAAAACTGACTTTAAATTAACTTCAATAACTTTATCAAAATCATTTTCACTCATTCTCAATAAAAGATTATCTTTTGTAATACCTGCATTATTTATTAAAACATCAAATGTTTTAAAATCTTTTAAAATCTTATTTACAAGTTCCTGCGATTCGTTAAAACTGGCTGCGTTACTTTTGTACGCCTTACAAACAACCCCTAAATCAGTAATTTCACAAACAAGCTTATTGGCTGAATCTACCGACTGACTGTATGTGAAAGCAATATTTGCACCATGACTAGCTAAAACAAGAGCGATTGCTCTACCAATACCTCTACTAGCTCCAGTAATTATGACAGTCTTTCCATCTAATAAATTCATTAAGTAAATTTAGTAATTTATAGCATAACCTCTGCTACTTTTTTTCCAATTTCTGCAGGAGAATTTACAACGTGAATACCACATTCAATCATAACTTTCTTTTTAGCTTCAGCCGTATCTTCAGCTCCTCCAACAATTGCACCAGCATGCCCCATAGTTCGACCTTTTGGAGCAGTTTCACCCGCAATAAATCCAATAACAGGTTTTTTATTTCCATTTTCTTTCACCCATAATGCAGCTTCAGTTTCAAGCTGCCCTCCTATTTCACCAATCATAACAATACAATCTGTTTCTGAATCTTCCATAAATAACTTTATAGCATCCTTAGTAGTTGTTCCGATTATAGGATCACCTCCAATACCAATGGCAGTAGAAATTCCTAAACCATGTTTAACAACCTGATCAGCAGCTTCATATGTTAACGTTCCAGATTTAGAAACCACACCAACTTTACCCTTTTTAAAAACAAAACCTGGCATAATACCAACTTTTGCTTCGTCAGGTGTGATGATACCAGGACAATTTGGACCAATTAAAGTACAATCCATATTTTTAATATATTGACCAACTTTAGTCATATCGGCAATAGGAATTCCTTCTGTAATTGCAATTATTGTTTTAATCCCTGAATCCGCAGATTCCATTATTGCGTCTGCGGCAAAGCCAGCAGGAACAAAAATAATTGAAGTATTTGCGTCTACTTTATCAACTGCTTCTTTTACTGTATTAAAAACAGGTCTTCCTAAATGTTCCTGACCTCCTTTACCAGGTGTAACCCCTCCTACCACATTTGTTCCATAGGCAATCATTTGTTCTGCATGGAATGTTCCTTCGCTTCCAGTAAAACCTTGCACAACAATATTGGAATTCTTGTTTACTAATATGCTCATAAAATTTATTTAATTTTTAACTCTTTCTAAGTAAGATCCCTTTTCAGGATCTATTTTAATTGAATCACCTTCATTTATAAATAAAGGTACATTTATAGTCGCTCCTGTCTCTAAAGTAGCAGGCTTTGTTGCATTAGTAGCAGTATTGCCTTTAAGTCCTGGCTCAGTTGCTGAAACTTCAAGTATGACACTTTGAGGCATTTCTATAGAAAGGCTAGATCCATCTTCTGTATTTGTCAACACAGTAACAACTTCACCTTCTTTTAAGAATTGACAAGAGTCAAGTAAGTTTTCTTCAATAGTTATTTGATTATAGTCATCTACGTTCATAAAATGATAAGTAAGACCATCCTTATATAAAAATTGAAATTTTTTTGTTTCTACTCTTACTTCATCAATTTTATGACCTGCAGAAAATGTATTATCAATAACTTTTCCATTTGTAACACTTTTAAGCTTTGTTCTAACAAACGCAGGACCCTTTCCGGGCTTAACATGAAGAAACTCTATTACTTTGTATATATCATTACTGTAATTAATACAAAGACCTTTTCTAATATCAGATGAACTTGCCATAATTTTTAATTTTTAAAATATCCTTTCATTATTCCTCTTTGTGAATTTTTAATAAACAATATTATTTCATCCCTTTCTTTAGTAGCTTCCATTTCTGCTTCCATAATATTAACAGCTTGAGTATTATTATATTTTTTTTGATACAAGGTTCTATATATTGCTTGAATTTGCATAATCACTTTACTATCAAAACCTCTTCTTCTTAATCCAACTGAATTAATTCCAACATAAGAAATTGGTTCTCTTGCTGCTTTTACAAAAGGGGGGATGTCTTTTCTTACTAACGAACCACCTGCTACAAAAGCATGATTTCCGATTGCACAAAATTGATGGACAGCAACCATTCCAGCTAAAATAACATAAGAACCAACAGTAACATGTCCTGCTAAAGTTGAATTGTTCGAAAAGATGCTATTATCACCAACAATACAATCGTGAGCAATATGACAATAAGCCATTATTAAACAATTTTTACCAATTACAGTTTTATTTCTATCATTAGTACCTCGATTGATTGTTACACATTCTCTAATAATTGTATTATCTCCAATAACCGCAGTTGTATCTTCGCCATCAAATTTTAAATCTTGAGGAACTGCCGAAATAACAGACCCTGGAAAGATTGAACAATTTTTTCCTATTCTAGCTCCAGTCATTATAGTAACATTAGAACCTATCCAAGTACCTTGACCAATCACAACATTATTTTCAATTGAAGTAAAAGGCTCTATAACGACATTTTTTGCTATTCTAGCATCTGGATGAATATGTGATAAAGGTTGATACATTTATGCTTCTGTTTTTCTAATTATTTTTGCCAACAAATCAGCTTCACTAGTTAATTTACCATCTACAAATGCTTGTCCCTTCATATGACATATACCTCTTCTTATAGGGGATAATAATTCTAATTTAAATATTAAAGTATCTCCTGGAACTACAGGATATTTAAATTTAACATTATCAATTTTAGCTAAAAAAGTTAAGTAATTTTCTGGATCAGGAAGTGTGCTCATTATAAGAACACCTCCAGCCTGAGCCATAGCTTCAATCTGTAAAACTCCTGGCATTATTGGTTTTCCAGGAAAATGTCCCTGAAAAAAATATTCGTTTATTGTAACATTTTTAAGTCCTATTACATGGTTTTTAGAACTTTCTAAAATTTTATCAACTAGTAAAAAAGGAGGACGATGTGGAAGAGTCTTCATTATCTGATTAACATCCATAACAGGAGGCTTAGACAAGTCAACTTGAGGAGCTATGTTTCTTTTTTCATTTTTTATAATATTTGCTAAATGTTTTGCAAACATTGTATTTACATAATGGCCAGGTTTATTAGCAATAACCTTACCTTTTATTCTTGTTCCTATTAAGGCTAAATCTCCAATTACATCTAGAAGTTTATGCCTTGCAGCTTCATTAGGATAATGTAAAGTTAAATTATCTAAAATACCATTTGACTGAACTGAAATTTCTTTTTTATTAAATGCTTTTTTTAGCTTTTTCATTGTTTTTTCAGAAAGCTTTTTATCTACATAAACAATTGCATTGTTTAGATGATCTCCTCCCTTAATTAAACCATTATCTAAAAGCATTTCAATTTCATGTAAAAAACTAAAAGTTCTAGAATCAGCAAAATCTGTCTTAAATTCTTTGAGACTTTTCATAGTAGCATTTTGAGTGCCTAAAATTCTAGTTCCAAAATCTACCATTGCTGTTACTTCATAAAATTTTGATGGTATTACTGTTATATCACTTCCTGTTTTTTCATCATAATAAGAAATAACGTCTTTAACTATATATTCTTTTCTTTCTTCATTTTGTTCAGTAATTCCAGCCTTAATTAAAGCTTCAACAAAAAACTTTGATGACCCATCTAAAATTGGAGGTTCTGAAGCATCTATTTCTATTAACACATTATCTATTTCAAGACCTACTAGAGCTGCTAAAACATGCTCAGAAGTTTGAATATTAACACCGTCTTTCTCCAGAGTAGTTCCTCTTTCAGTATTAACTACATAATTAACATCAGCTTCAATAATAGGGTTTCCTGATAAATCGGTTCTACAAAATGCATATCCAAAGTTTTCTTTTGCAGGTTTAAAAGTTAAATTAACTTCATTTCCAGAATGAATACCAACACCTTTTAAAGAAACTGATTTAAAAATAGTTTGTTGTTTAGCCATCTTTTTCGGATTTAAAAATTTTATCTAAAGACTTCATAACTGAAGGAAGATTCTTGAAATGAATATATGATTTACTATAATCTCTATAATTAATTGCAGGATATCCCATAATGGTAGAATCGGACATAACGTTTTTAAAGACTGCTGATGCAGCTTGAATCATAACTCTGTCTCCTATATTTAAATGTCCTGAAATCCCTGCTTGTCCTCCGATCATACAATTTTTTCCAATTGTTGTAGAACCTGCAATTCCGACTAGTCCTGCAATTACTGTGTTCTCACCAATTACTACATTATGAGCAACCTGGACTAAATTATCGATTTTAACACCTTTTTTAATTATTGTAGAGCCTAAAGTGGCTTTATCTATTGTGCAATTAGCACCCAATTCCACACTGTCTTCTAAGATAACATTGCCATTATGAATTACCTTTATTTGATTGCCATTTTTATCTAGATTAAATCCAAATCCATCGGAACCAATGACAGTATTAGCATGAATTATACAATCATTCCCAATAATAGAGTTATCATATATTTTTACACCAGAAAATATTATTGTGTTATTACCAATAGAAACGTTTTCCCCAATAAAAACCTGTGAGTGTATTTTAACATTTTCTCCTAAAACAGAATTTTCTTTACATACAGAATAAGAACCCATATACAAATCTTGTTCATACTTAACATTATCTGAAATAGTTGAATTTTGATCAATACCAGATAAAGTTCTTTTATTTTCATTGAACGAGTTCAATAAAACTGCAAAAGCTTTATTTGGATCTTCTACTCTAATCAACGTTTTATTTACTGGTTGATTTAAATCAAAAGATTTATTAATAATTATAATGGAAGATTTAGAAGTATATAAAAAGTTATTGTATTTAGGGTTACCTACAAAAGATAAAGAACCTTCCTCACCGCTTTCTATCTTAGAAAGTTTATTAATTGAAATTTGATCATTTCCTTCAACTACACCATCAATAATTTCAGCTACTTGATATGCTTTTAAGTTCATCGATGCAAAAGTATGAAAAATGAATTAATTCATTTGCAAACCATTAACTATATTAAGATGTATTTTAAAATATACCTAAATTTGATTTAATTCTATTTTTATGTTAAAACTATTATGGGTAGATGATGAAATTGATCATTTCAAATCACATATTCTTTTTTTAAAAAATAAGGGCTATGAAACTGACACTTGCATTAGTGGACTAGAGGCTATTAATTTAACCAAAACTAAGTCATATGATGCAATATTGATTGATCAAAATATGCCAGGATTATCAGGAACAGAAACATTAGATATTCTTAAAAAAGATAACACGTTAGTTCCTATAATAATGGTTACTCAAAACTCAGATGAGTATACTGTAGACGAAGCTCTTGGACTTAAAGTCTATGACTACCTTATAAAACCATTAAATCCTACTCAAGTTTTATTGTCACTAACTAAAATTTTTAAAAACAACGAATTAATAACTAATAAGATAATTTCTAGTTATCAAAAAAACTATCAAGAAATAAATCAAACTATTAACTATTGTGATTCAATAAATAAATGGGTAGAAATATACAAAACTATAACATATTGGGAATTAGAGATAAGTCAAACTGACAACAATGATGTTTATGATATATTACAATCCCAAAAAAAAGAAGCAAATAAACTATTTGGAAAATATATAGACGAAAATTACCAAAACATTTTATCTAGCAAAGAGATTAATCTATCTCATAATATTTTTAAAAATAAAATTTATCCAGAATTAAACTCAAAAATACCGACATTAATGATTTTGATTGACAACTTAAGGTATGATCAATGGAAATCTTTAGAACCAGATATAATCCGTGATTATGAAAATTCTACAAACGAAATATATTCTTCTATAATCCCTACCACTACTCAATACTCTAGAAATTCAATTTTTTCTGGCTTATCTCCAATTGAAATTTCTGAAAATTATAAAGAATTGTGGAAAAATGAAAATGAAGAGGGTGGTAAAAATTTATTTGAAGCTCGTCTTATAAGAGACAATTTAAATCGATTAGACAAAGACATTTCTTTCAGTTATAGTAAAGTAACCAACTCCAAAGAGGGCATAAAGTTTTATGAAAGATTAGAAAATGAAATGCAAAACAATTTAAGTGTTCTTGTTTATAATTTCGTAGATATGATTTCTCATGCAAAAAAAGATGTCAAACTAATTAAAGAATTAGCTAAAAATGATAAAGCTTATAGAAGCTTGACAGTTAGCTGGTACAATAACTCAAATCTGAAAAAAATCATTAACAAAGCAAAAGATCTAGGTTACAAAATTATTATTACCACTGATCATGGAACTATAAATGTTGATACACCTTCCATAGTTTCAGGAGATAAAGAAATTTCTAATAACTTAAGATATAAAACTGCAAAAAGAATAAATTCAGAATCTAAAAGTTCAATAAGTTTAAGTGATCCGTCAAAGTTTTTATTACCATCAAATCATCTTGGTAGTTGTTTTATATTTGCTAAAGAAAATACATATTTTGTGTATTCTAATAATTATAACAACTACGTTAAAATGTTTAAAAACACTTACCAACACGGAGGAGTGTCTTTAGAGGAAATGTTAATACCATTTGTAGTAATTAAACCCAAATAGAAATGGAGATAGAATATGATTTAAGCAGTATTAAAATAGCTAGTGAATTTATTTTAAAAAACTCAACTAGTAACACCTTTCTTTTTTCAGGAATTATTGGAGCAGGGAAAACTACACTTATAAAACAATTATGTAAGGATATGGGCGTAATGGACAATGTAAACAGTCCGACATATAGTATAATTAACGAATATCTATCTAAAGACAAGCCAGTCTTCCATATGGATCTATTTAGAGTTAAAAAAGAAGAAATAAATAGTTTAGGACTGTTTGAATATTTAACAAACGAAAACAAAGTTATTATTGAATGGCCAGAAATAATCATAAATCAAATATCAAAAGATTATTGTCATATTAAAATTGAATATAATAATGACAATATGAGAACATTAAAAATAAATAATTCAATATGAGCTTTTTAAAACGTTTGTACTACTTTCTTTTTGGAACAACCATAGGAATAATCATTTTGATGTTTGTTCTAGATAAAAAGGAAAGTACCTTTAATTATGGATTAGACAAGAGAGTTTTGAATGATATTTATAAAAAGGAGTGGCTCTTTGAAACTGAAAATGATAGTATCACAAAAGACAAAAAGTTTTTTTTTAAAAAATATGATGTGAATTTTTCAAAAAGTAATGTCAAATTAGATACTTGTAAAGTTTATATTATAGAAAGTGAAATGAAAAATGAAAAAGTAGTTTATCAAGTTGAGAATTGTAAAAATACAGCAAAGTTTAAAAGAATAGATTAGCTATTATTTTCTTTTCTTCTTCTTATTTCATTGAGAATAAGCTGCAATTCTCTACCCGTTTGACCTTTAACAGACGTGTTCTCTTCAGCTCTTCTGATTAAATATGGCATAAGGTTTCTAACAGGGCCAAATGGCAATATTTTAAATGTATTATAACCCATTTTAGCGAGGTTAAAAGTGATATTATCACTCATTCCAAATAATTGACCAAACCAGATTTTATCATCACTAACTTTTAAGTTTTTGTTCTTCATTATTTCCATTATTTTAATAACAGAATCTTCATTGTGAGAACCACAAACTAAACTAATCCTATCTAAATTATTAAAAACAAAATCTAATCCAGAGTTAAAATTAAAGTCAGTTTCTTTTTTGGTCATACAGATTGGAGATTTTATATTTAATGACTTTGCTATTGATCGTTCTTTTTCCATGTAAGCTCCTCTTACTAGCTTAAATCCAAAAATCAGTCCGTTATTAGCTTTGTCATTTAACAAATCATTCAAATACTTTAACCTATCCAATCTATACATTTGAACGGTATTAAATACTATTGGCTTTTCTCGATTAAACTTACGCATCATCAATAGAGCTAAATCATCTATAGCCTTTTGAACATAGACCTCTTCAGCATCAATTAAAATTTTTATATTATTATCATAAGCCTTTTGGCATACACCCTTAAACCTTTCTACAACCCTTTTCCAAAGTATATTGTCCTTGTCACTTAAATCTTCGTCTATAGTTTTCTTTTTAAACAAATCTAAACTACCTAAACAAGTAGGTTTAAATACTGCGAAAGGAATTTCAGGTCTACCCTTAATAAATTCAATAATTGCTATTTTTTTATCATAGCAATTATCAAACTCTATTTCTGAATTAAATGCTTCTGTAGAAAAATCAAGTACTGAACTCACACTTTTATCATACATCTTTTTAATAACTGGATTACAATCTAGTTCTGATACACCACCACAAAAATGATTAAATACAGTCATTTTGATAATTGGAGTAACAGGTAAATAAAACTTTAAAGCAAAGTTTGTCAACAGAGTTGAGAACTTAACAAGCGTTCTGTTTTCAATTATATTAAATAAAAATTGAGCCCTTAATAATTCGAAATTAGATTTCAAAGAAAATGCTTCTTTTGTATTTGAAAAAATATTATTCAATAGTAAAATATTTATTCTACTAAAATACATAGTTTTTTAAAAAAAAAAGATGTTATTTTTGTAATATATTATATTAAAATGAAAAAAATTATAGCTGAAAATTATTCTATTTTTTTTAATGACAATGGTTATGATGCCCTTGCCTATCATTTAAAGTCCTATAATTATTCGAAAATATTTATTCATTTAGACACTAACACAAATAAAGATTGCCTGAATGTTCTATTAAGTAAAATTAAAATAAATGATTTTGATACAATCATTTCTAAAGACGGGGAAAATTATAAAAATATCGAATCCTGCATGCTCTTATGGCAAAACTTATCGCTTTTAGGTGCAGACAGAAAAAGTCTAATTATTAATCTAGGTGGAGGTGTAGTTGGCGATATGGGTGGTTTTATTGCAAGCACTTTTAAAAGAGGAATAGATTTTATAAATATCCCTACTACTCTATTATCAATGGTAGATGCGTCTGTTGGCGGTAAAACTGGAATAGATTTAGGTATTTTAAAAAATCAAATTGGTACTTTTTATGACCCTAAGATGGTGATAATTGATTCTACCTATTTAAATACCCTTAGTCAAATAGAAATTCGTAGTGGGTATGCTGAAATATTTAAGCATTCATTAATTTCAGATCTAGAACTATTCCAATATTTAGTTTTTGAGTCTAATAATAACATAATATATAATGACAAGGTTATTAAAGGTTCAATTAAAATTAAAAATGATATAGTTCTTATTGACAAAAAAGAAAATAAAGAAAGGAAAGCATTAAATTTTGGTCACACACTAGGTCACGCAATAGAGTCTTTTTTTTTAAAATCAGAAAAAAGACTTTTGCATGGAGAGGCTATAGGTATAGGTATGGTTTTATCCTCATATATTTCTCATAAATTATTCGATTTCAATGCAACTAATTTAGATTTAATAAAAAACCATATTCTTAATATTTACAAGAAAATTAATTTTTCTAAAACTGAAATATCAAAAATAATTGAATTGCTAAAACATGATAAAAAAAACAGTCATGGAAAGATTAATTTCATCTTACTAAAAGAAATCGGAGTTCCTGTTTATGACGTTCAGGTAGATAGCAAAATGATTATTGATTCTTTTGAATACTACAACAATTGATTTTAAGCAGAATTTCTACTAGCGTTTATGTTTCCAAATAAAGATCTAGTAACCATCTTTTCATAAACATCTAAATCTTTTTTAGGAACTTCACCTCTTTCAATATCTTTAATTTTCCTAAGAGCATATTGCTGAATTGTAATTAAAGGCAGAACAATTTTTTCTCTTGTTTGAATAGAAGCTTTGTTTGCAGGTTCATTTTCCATTAATTCTTTAAAGCCTGAAAGTCTTAAAATCATTTTTTTAGACAACTTATATTCCTCATAAATAATAGTCCAAAACTCTCCAAATTCAAGATCTTCTTTCATGTAAGAAGTTAATTTAAAAAAGGATTTTGTTAAACTCATCATACTGTTAGAAATTAATGTTCTAAAAAATGGTGATCTATTATACAGTTTTTTAAGTTCATCGAATTTTTTTTCATCGCTATAAAACTTTAAAGCTGTTCCTACTCCAAAGAATCCAGGAACATTTTGTTTGAGCTGACTCCAACTCCCCACAAATGGGATTGCTCTTAGAGCAGAGAAATCAAATTCCGCATTAGCTTTCCCTCTTTTAGATGGTCTACTTCCAATATTAGTTTTTGCATAATATTTTATAGTACTCATATGCTCTAAATATGGAAGAAACTTAGGATGATTTTTAAAATCTGTGTATGCTTTATAACTTATAACAGCTAAGTTTTCTAAAATTGATTTATCTTCTTTATTAGAAGTCTCACCACTGTTACTTAATATTCTGTTTTGAATTCCAGAACTTAATAATTGTTCTAAATTATATTGACAAGATTGAGTAGTTCCAAAATTAGAACTAATTGTTTGACCTTGTATCGTAAGTTGAATTTCATCAGACTCTACAAAACTACCTAGAGAGGCATAGAACTGATGAGTATTACCTCCTCCTCTTGCAGGAGGACCTCCCCTTCCATCAAAAAACAATACTTTAATTCCAAATTTTCTAGAAACACTAGTTAAAGCTTCTTTAGCTTTTAAAATACTCCAATTAGCCATTAAGTAACCACCGTCCTTAGTTCCATCTGAAAAACCTAACATAATGGTTTGCTTGTTTACTCTAGTTGTCAAGTGATTTCGATAAACTTCGTTGCTATAAACTGACTCCATAACTTTCGCCGCCACAGTTAAATCTGAAACAGTTTCAAATAAGGGAATGATATCTACTGAGGGAAATTCCCATCCACTTAATCTAAACATAGAAAAAACTTCAAGTATATTTAGTGCGTTTTGATTATTGCTAATAATGTATCTATTTGCTCCTTTCTCTCCGTTAATATTTTGAATTGTTTTCATAGCTCTTATTGAGCCTAATGTAGAAACTGTTTGTTCATCCTTAAATAAGTCTAGTGGAATATCACCTTTAATATTTGAAAGAACTTTCACCTTTTCTTCTTCAGAAAGGTCTAAATAATTATCTGGAAATATTTTACCAAGATAACTTTGTGAAATTTTAAATACACTTTCAAAGACCTTACTATGAATCCTAGAATCTTGTCTAATATCAAGACTAGCGAAATGATATCCAAAAATATTTACCTTATTAATTAAATCATCTAATTCATCAATAAACAAAGATTTGTGTTCAGTAATAAGTATTTCTTTAATCTGATAAAGCTTTTTTTTAAGCTCCTCTAAACTAATTTTAGGAGTTTTCTGATCATTAAAAATACTTTTATAAAGTCTATTTTCAATATCAGAAACTATATTTTCAACGTTTTTAAATGTCAACCTTCTTCTTAATTTTTTTATATCTCTATAATAGTTTTTGATTACGTCACTACGAAGTTTATTGGCAGTATTTAGTGTTATTTCTGTTGTAACAAATGGATTTCCGTCTCTGTCACCCCCTGGCCAAAATCCTAAATTTATTATATCATTTTCAAAATCCTCTCCATCAAATATATTTGACTTAATATATTTATAAATGTTACTTATTGAATTATAAAAAACATTTTCTAAATACCATGTAAGACTAACAGCTTCATCGTAAGGGGATGGTTTTTTATTTTTAAAAAATGGTGTTTTCCCTAACTGAGAAAGTAATATTTTAATTAGAGCTAAATCATTTTTCTTAACAGCTTTAGTGAGGTCAGTAATAATACCCAGAACAGACCCTGGATAAAATTGTGTGGGATGAGCAGTTAAAACTGGTCTAACCTTGAACTTGGATAAATATTTTTTTAATTCCGGTTTCTTGTTTTTAGACTCTACCTCCTCTTTTAAACTACGAAGGGTTCCTACTCCGTCTAAATTATTAATTTGGGAAAAAGAGGCGTCTTCTACTGCGTCAAAAAGAACAACCTGCCTTTCTATGTATTGTATAAATCTAAAAAGTAAAGTAATTTTTTCTTTTTCATTCGAATCTTTCAAATAAGATTCAAAAAAATTTTCTACTATTTCAGAGGGATTATTATTATTTTCATAACCTTCAATGCAAATTTTTTCAAATAAAGGGAGCATGACTCCAGTATTTGCTATACTTTCATATGGAAGTGTTGAAAAAATGCTGTTGTAAACTTGATATCTAGATAATACTTTATCATTAAATCTTTCTTTCTTGGTAAGTTTTCTCACAAAATTTAGAGGTTATTATAATTCATTAAAAATTCTATGCATTAATCTTTTCTTGTCATTTATACTTTCTTCTAACGATATCATTGTTTCTGTTCTTGAAACACCCTCTATATCATCAATCATAAATATAATTTCTTTAGCGTGATCAGTGCTTTTTGCTCTAACCTTAACAAAAATATTAAACTTACCCGTTGTTATATGAGCAACAGTAACAAAAGGTATACTTTTTAAATGTTCTAAAACAAACTTAGTCTGATGTGTTTTTTCTAAAAATATCCCTATATAAGCTATAAAAGTATAGCCTAGTTTTTTATAATCCAAGGTAAGAGAGGAGCCTTTAATTATTCCGGCATCTTCCATTTTCTTAACTCTGACATGCACTGTTCCAGCAGAAATAAGTAACTGTTTCGCTATGTCAGTAAAGGCAGTTCTAGTATTATCAATTAAAAGATCTAATATTTGATGATCTATTTCATCAAGCTTTAATTTAGCCATTTTGTTGATTTTAAATTTAACGAAACGTAAATGTATTGAATTATTTTTAATTAAAACCCGATATCATTGAATTATTCGTAATTCACTAACGTAAACCATTAGCTCGTTAATCACTAAACTACTAGAAAGATCAAAGCACTTATCTACTGTGTTAAAATCTAAAGTTAAATGGCCTGACATATTTGAATAATCACCATATTTTTCAATGTATGGCTCTAACTTAATTTCTTTTTTTTCAATATCTAAAATTTCACTAAACATTATATTAATACAAGTTTTAGAATTCTTATTATCAATAATAACATTAACATTTTTTAAAAAAATATCGCATAAGCACTGAGTGTTTTCAGGAATTAAATAATAATCCTTAAAATTCATTTTTACAAATTCTTTATATGCTATCGACTTTATGGATTGAATAAGCGCATAACTCATGTACTCTCTTGTTTTTTCTCTTTCATAGTCTTGACCAATATGTCCAGATTCAAAAAGAATAGTAGGTGTATTCAAGGATTGAAATGTATCTCCAACACAGTTTATATTAAAATCGTCCTTATATCTAGAGATATTTCCAGGAATAATAAGCGATAATTTTTTATTAATAGATGCTATAACTCTCATGCTGTCCTTTCTAGAATTAGTTTCAGATTTTTCAATATCTGCTGATGGCGACAAAAAGGATAAAATAGAAGGTCTAGTTCCTTTAACAGAGTAAATAGTTCTTTGATCATGAAGATTAAAACAAAAATCAGGATTAAATTGATTATACTCGTTTCTTAAAGAATAGCTTTCTACTTGTGATAAATACTGAGCATCTCTATTTAGATCTACATTATTGATATTCTCTCTGGTATAATTTAAAGCTCCGTCAGGATTTAATATAGGAATTACAAATAAGGTTACTTTAGAAAATATATCTCTTTCGTATTTAAAAAAAAACGATAAACAATCAAACAAAGCTTTAGTAGAAGTAGATTCATTTCCGTGCATTTGAGACCATATTAATATTTTAACAGATCCTGAACCACATTTAATTGAAAAAATAGGGAGATTATTAGTGCTTTCACCAATAATTGAAAAATCATACTTCTTCTTAAGTTTATAAATAGATTCGTTATTAATATATCTGCCTAATAATAATTCTTCTTTATAATCTTGATATTTAACTAGCTCTAGCCTCATTATTATTATTAAGACCAACAAAGTTAACAATAGATATGATTACAATTGTAAACTATATTTTAAAATTTAAATTATAATAATATTTATATAATTAACATTTGTATACAATAAATAATTATATTTATATAAGATATTTGTTTTAAGCTATTTACATATCATTATTTAAAGTGATAATTTAATTAATAGTTAATAAAAAAACCTTAAATAGATGTATTTATTAAAATATTTTTTATAAATTTACATTTGTATACATGAAAAATTTCACAGATAGATTAAAGGTAATTCTTGAAAAAGAAGATTTAACAGCATCAAAATTTGCAGAAAAAATTGGTATTCAAAGGTCAAGTGTTTCGCACATTATAAGCGGAAGAAATAAACCGAGTCTTGACTTTGTTATTAAAGTAAATAATACATTTAATAGCTTCACTCTAGAATGGCTTATAAACGGTACTGACTCAAATCAAGTTAATTTAATTAATAAAACCACCACCCCTACTCTTTCAAAGCTAGATCTAAACAAATCCATTAAAGAAAATAAAAACATTAAAGAAATATGTTTTTTCTATACAGATGACACCTTCAAGATATTTAAGAATTAGATTATCTTTGAAATATGAATTTACGTGTACTATTGCTTTTGTTTATTTTCTCCTCATGTTATAACTCAGAAAGAAACTGTAAAAAATTCCAAACAGGAACTTTTGAATTTGAATCAATTTCAAATAACGGAGATACTCTTGTGACCAAATTCAAAAGAACAAAAGATTTAGAAATTGGATATTTTAATAATACAATTGATTCTAGTTACGTTAACTGGGTTTCAGACTGTGAATGTATTTTAAAAAAAATTAGGCCTAAGAGCTTGAATGAAAGAAAATCAGTACAAATGAAAATACTAAGCACATCTGAGGATACTTACTTGTTTGAATATATGTTTGTTGGTGATATCCAAAACAAACAGAGAGGATCAGCTAAAAAAATTACTGATTAAAACTCTAATTCAGTTTGCCCTTCAGAATTGTCAGAGAGCTCTTCTTTATCAATATTATTGTTTTTGAACTCTACACTAACTTCATCATTAACTTCCAACTCCATAACAGGAGTCTTCTCAATAGGTGTATAAGGAATTGGCTCAGTTAAATTTATATTTTTAATCTTATAAGGAGAGAGCTGATTGCCTAATGCTTTGATTCCTTTCAAGCCTATCAAATCTTCAATCTCCTGTTTTAAATTTTCTCTAGAGCCTTTAGATGTCTTTGAGAAACTTATATCAATAACCGGTTTCCAATCAGAAGAAATAATTTCAAGTTGTATTTTAGAACCTGAAGGTATAAACTGCTGATCTACATTTTGACTTCCTGCAAAAAAGCGCTTAACAAAATACCTATCCTTGTTACCTTCAAAATAAATTGCTGACAACGGCTTGTTTTCAATCCACTTTTCTAACACAATCATATCTTCAGGAAAATGCATGTTTAAATCAGGCTTAATAGTCTTCAAAATACCATTTTGTTGAATAATTAGTAATGAATCATCACTTTTAAACTCACCAAGTAATTCCCCTCGGTTATCAACATTAAGCCTTTGAATAGTATCATCAAACCAGATTTTTCTAGGTTTTAAAGTAGACAATCCTTTTTCCTTAAATTCAACCTTATTCACGTTATATTTTGTAACTATATTCCCCTTAACTCCCCTGCCTTTAACTTCAAGATCAGCAAAGTCTAATTCCCATTTTAATTTTTTAATAGAACCTGTCTGTCTTAAAACTACAGAGACAACCTCAGCTTCACCGTTTGGATTTGCGGAAAAATAAAGTGTTTTAGATTCCTCTGAGCCATTTGTCAAATCGTACATTTTGTCTCTTGTCACGCCTGTAACGCTGAATCTTTTGATATACGAAGTTCCTTTTTTACCGTCTCGGTAAATCATATTATAGACAGTTCTTTTGTCTTTCTTTTTAAAAACAGCAACATGGATAATACTCTTTGAAATAAATTTTTTAGAATCTACTTTAGTAACCATCATTTTACCATCCTCAGTAAATGCGATAATGTCATCAATATCAGAACACTCTTCAACAAATTCATCTCTTTTGATTGAAGTACCTATAAAACCTTCTTCTCTATTAACGTATAATTTAGAGTTTTTAACCACCACTTTTTTAGCATCAACATCAGCAAAAATTCTAATTTCAGTTTTTCTCTTTTTATCTTTTCCGTAAACTACTTTTAAATTTTTAAAAAAATCTATAGCAAATTCAGTTAAATTTTTTAAATGATATGCAATTTGTTCTAATTCAGATTCAATTGATTCAATTTTGATCTGTGCTTTATCAATATCAAATTTTGAAATTCTTTTAATTTTAATATCAGTAAGCCTAACTATATCATCTTCAACTACATCTCTTTTAAGATGAGCTATAAACGGTTTTAGTCCATTAGAAATTGCCATAATCACACCTTCCCAAGTATCTACATTTTCAATATCACGATAAATCCTATTTTCAATAAAAATTCTTTCTAAAGAAGCATAATGCCACTGGCTTTCATAATCTCCTTTTTTATACTCCAACTCTAACTTTAATAAATCTTTTGTATTATCAGTAGATCTTTTCAAAATATCTGAAACTCCAATAAAAAGTGGTTTGTTATCTTCAATTACACAACCTAATGGAGAAATAGAAGTTTCACAAGATGTAAAAGCAAACAATCCGTCAATAGTCTTATCAGGAGACACGCCAGATGGTAGGTGTACCAAAACCTCAACTTCATTGGCAGTATTGTCCTCTATTTTTTTAATTTTAATTTTACCACCATCATTAGCCTTTAATATAGAGTCTATTAAAGAGGAAGTTGTAGTTGAAAAAGGAATCTGACTAATTACCAATGTATTTTTATTTAACTGACTAATCCGAGCCCTAACTTTAATCCTACCCCCTCTTAAACCATCATTATAATTACTAACATCCATTATACCCGATGTAGGAAAGTCTGGAAAAATTACAAACTTCTGACCTTTCAAACATTTAATTGATGAATCAATTAATTCAATAAAATTATGTGGTAAAATTTTAGTTGATAATCCAACTGCAATACCTTCACCCCCTTGCGCTAAAAGCAAAGGAAATTTAACAGGTAAATTTATTGGTTCTTTTCTTCTTCCATCATATGAAGATTGCCATTTTGTAATTTTAGGACTAAAAACGACTTCTAATGCAAACTTAGAGAGTCTAGCTTCAATATATCTTGAAGCTGCAGATCTATCTCCAGTTAATATGTTTCCCCAGTTACCTTGTGTTTCTATTAAAAGTTCTTTTTGACCTACCTGAACCATAGCATCAGCAATACTGGCATCTCCATGCGGATGATATTGCATAGTATGACCCACTATATTAGCAACTTTATTAAAACGACCATCATCTAAATCCTTCATTGAATGAAGAATCCTTCTTTGAACGGGCTTAAAGCCATCTTCAATTGACGGAACTGCTCTTTCTAAAATAACATAAGAAGCATAATCTAAAAACCAATCTTTGTACATGCCAGAAACTCGAATTAACGAGTCTTCTAACTCCCCTTCTTTATTTAAATTATCTGGTTCTATATACTCTTCTTCCATATTATGAATCTATTCTGTCCAATTCAACTTTAAGATTATCAATTATAAACTTTTGTCTATCTGGTGTATTTTTTCCCATATAGAAAGACAACAACTCTTCAATACTAAAGTTTTCATCTAACATAACAGGATCCAACCTTATACTATCTCCAATAAAATGTTTGAATTCATTTGGTGAAATTTCACCTAAACCTTTGAATCTTGTTATTTCGGGCTTGGACCCTAACTTTTTAAAAGCTTCTATCCTCTCTTTTTCTGAATAACAATAAATTGTTTCTTTTTTATTTCTGACTCTAAATAATGGAGTTTGAAGTATATACAAATGTCCTTCTTTAATTAGTTCTGGAAAAAATTGTAGAAAAAAAGTGATTAAAAGCAACCTAATATGCATTCCATCAACATCAGCATCGGTTGCTATAACAATATTATTATACCTTAAATACTCTATACTGTCTTCAATATTCAAAGCAGCTTGAAGTAAATTAAACTCTTCATTTTCATATACAATTTTCTTTGACATTGAGTAACAATTAAGAGGCTTACCCCTTAAACTAAAAACAGCTTGAGTATTAACATTTCTAGACTTTGTAATAGACCCACTAGCAGAATCACCCTCGGTAATAAACAAAGTTGAATCTAACCTATTTTCTTTATTCATATCACCTAGATGAACTCTGCAATCTCTTAATTTTTTGTTATGAAGATTTGACTTTTTTGCTCTTTCTCTTGCTAATTTTCTAATGCCCGAAAGCTCTTTTCTTTCTTTTTCAGCTTGAACAATTTTTCTTTGTATTTTCTCAGAGGTTTCTGGGTTTTTATGAAGATAATTATCAAGGTATTTTCCTATAAAATCATTAATATAAGACCTTACAGTAGGTAAATCTCCACCCATTTCTGTGGAACCTAACTTGGTTTTAGTTTGTGACTCAAAAATTGGTTCCATTACTTTAATACTAACCGCAGAGATGATGGACTTCCTAATGTCACTAGCATCATATGGTTTACCATAAAAATCTCTCACAACCTTAACTACAGCCTCTCTAAAAGCAGATTGATGAGTCCCACCTTGAGTAGTGTGTTGACCATTCACAAAAGAGTAATACTCTTCGCTATACTGAATTTTACTGTGAGTAATAGCCACTTCAATATCATCACCTTTTAAATGAATTATTGGATATAATAATTTTTCAATATCATTATTATCTTCTAATAAATCTTTTAAACCATTTTCGGATATATATTTTTCTCCGTTAAAAACAATAGTTAAGCCGGGATTTAAATAAACATAATACTTAAGCATTTTAGATACATATTCTGCTCTGTATTTGTATTTCTTAAATATTACATCATCTGGAACAAAAGTCACTTTAGTTCCTTTTCTTTTAGATGACTCTTCAATCTGTTGATCTGAAATTAAGTTTCCTTGTTCAAAAGAAACAGCTTTAATTTTTCCGTCTCTACAGGATTCTACCTTAAAGCTAGATGACAAGGCATTAACAGCCTTAGTACCTACTCCATTTAAACCCACAGATTTTTTAAATGCTCTAGAATCATATTTACCACCTGTATTCATTTTTGAAACAACATCAACAACTTTACCAAGCGGAATTCCCCTTCCATAATCTCTAACTGATACTCCTGAATCTGAAATTGAAATATCAATTGTCTTTCCTGCACCCATCACAAACTCATCAATAGAATTATCAAGAACTTCTTTTAAAAGAATATAAATACCGTCATCAGGAGATGAGCCATCGCCTAATTTTCCAATATACATTCCAGGACGCATTCTAATATGCTCCTTCCAGTCTAATGACCTAATATTATCTTCAGTATAGTTTGATGTAACTGACATAGCTACGAAAATAGCTAATATAGATGTGGATTAAAAAAAAATGAAATGGTGTTTTAACAAATTAATTAACAATAGAATTGATCTGTTGTTGAAATCTTTTTATCTAAACGTTAAATCTAAAGTGCATAACATCTCCATCCTTAACAATATATTCTTTTCCTTCTACGTTTAGTTTTCCAGATTCTCTAGCTTTTGACTCACTTCCATATTTAATGTAATTCTCATAAGAAATGACTTCAGCTTTAATAAAACCTTTTTCAAAATCAGTGTGAATCACACCTGCAGCTTGAGGAGCGCTCATTCCTTTACTAATAGTCCAAGCTCTAACTTCTTTGACGCCAGCAGTAAAATAAGTTTGTAGGTTTAATATGTTATATGCTTTTCTAATCATTTTTGATGATCCTGGCTCACTTAACCCAATGTCAGATAGAAAAGCTTGTCTATCTTCATATGTATCCAATTCATTAATATCGGCTTCAGTTGCAACTGCTAAAATTATTAACTCTGCGTTTTCAGCTTGAATTACTTTCTTTACATTTTCAACATGATTATTTCCGCTAACTGCTGATGATTCATCTACGTTACATACATAAAGTACAGGCTTATTAGTTATGAGCTCCATTGTATTAACTAATTCTCGTTCTTTATCTGAAAAACTTACACTTCTAACTGGCTTAAATGAATGAATTTGATTAATTAACTTTATTAAAATGTCGTTTTCAATTACAGCTTCTTTATTACCAGTCTTTATTAACCTTGCAATCTTATCCTTTCTTTTCTCAAGAGTCTCTAAATCTTTGAGTTGGAGCTCTAAATCTATAATTTCTTTATCTCTAACTGGGTCTATAGATTCTTCAACATGAATAATATTATCATCATCGAAGCATCTTAAGACATGAATAATAGCATCCGTTTCTCTAATATTAGCAAGAAATTGATTTCCTAAACCTTCTCCCTTACTAGCCCCTTTTACAAGTCCAGCAATATCTACAATCTCTACTGTTGCCGGAATAACTTTTTCTGGTTTAACTAATTTCTCTAAATTCTCCATTCTTTTATCAGGAACATTAATGATCCCAATATTAGGTTCAATAGTACAGAAAGGAAAATTAGCACTTTGTGCTTTAGTATTAGATAAACAGTTAAAAAGTGTTGATTTACCAACATTAGGAAGACCTACGATACCAGCTTTCATAAATTAATTTTCAGGATGCATAAATTTTTGTTTCCCCAGAAGAGTTTCTTCTGATTCCACATTGTCATCATCTGGAACACAGCAATCTACTGGACATACAGCAGCACATTGAGGTTCATCATGAAACCCCTTACACTCTGTACATTTATCTGTAGATATAAAATAGTATTCATCAGAAACTGGTTCTTGTTCAATTTCTGCATTAACATTTTTTCCATTAGGCAGAATCAAATCTCCTGACAAACTAGTGCCGTCTGAATATTTCCATTCATAAGCAGCTTCATAAATAGCGGTATTTGGGCACTCCGGCTCACAAGCTCCACAATTTATACATTCATCAGTTATTTTTATAGCCATTGTTATTGATGTAATCTTTATTTAAATTTGCTCAAAAATAACACCAATTAATATTACAAACAAGTTTAGTGTCAACATTATACAATAGAATTAAAGCGTTCGAAAAATTAGGAATTCTTTTCAGTAACAAATTTACAGAAAATTCATCAAATAAATCTGAGCATTGGTCCTCAAAACTAGACAAAGCCATAGACCTAGCTTATAAATATAATACTTGGTTCAGTGAAGATTCTGTTAAAAAAGCTCTAAATGAGTGGTCAAAACAACTTAATTATAATAGTTTAAAAAACTGGACGGATCAATATAAGATTGAAGATAAATCAGAAAAAAAAATAGCTATAATAATGGCTGGAAATTTACCATTAGTGGGGTTTCACGATCTTTTATGTAGTTTGATATTAAATTTTAATTGTATTGTAAAGCTATCATCTGATGATAAAATATTAATTCCCTTTATTGTTGATTACTTAGACTCAATAGTGCCAGGAATTAAAAATAAAGTTGAATTCACCACAAATCCAATTAAAGACTTTAGTGGAGTTATTGCCACAGGAAGTAATAGCTCATTTAAATATTTTGAATATTATTTCGGAAACTATCCTAATGTTCTAAGAAAAACCCGACACTCAATAGCTGTTTTGGATAGCAATGAATCTGAAGAAGATTTAAAAAATCTTGGTAATGATATTTTTGATTATTTCGGCATGGGCTGTAGAAGCGTTTCCAAGCTGTTAGTTCCTAAAGGATATGATTTTGATGTACTTTTCAATGCCTTGTTTAAGTTTAAAGATATTATCAACCATAATAAATATGTTAACAACTATGATTATAATAAAGCAGTATACCTAATGAGTGAACAAAAATTCATTGAAAATGGGTTTGTTATTTTAAAAGAAGATGAAAAACTTGGTTCTCCAATAGGTTGTTTATTTTTTGAATATTATGAAAATTCTAAAGATCTCAACACTTACATTTCTAATATTAAAGATTCATTACAATGCGTAGTAAGTAATTTAAACATACCTAACTCCACTAGCTTCGGCTCGAGTCAAAAACCTAAGATTGATGACTATGCAGATAATATAAATACATTAGATTTTTTGTTAAAAATATAATGATATCTTAAACTAAAAACAGCTTTAAATATTTTGTATTTTATTAAATTGCACTTTTTAAAATAATAAATGAAAGTACATAACTTCAGCGCTGGTCCTAGCATTCTTCCAAATTCAGTTATTAAAGAAGCTTCTAAAGGAATTCTTAATATAAACAACTCTGGATTATCATTATTAGAAATATCTCATAGAAGTAAAGATTTTATGGATATAATGAACAAAGCCACCTCTTTGGCTTTAAAACTACTTAACCTAGAAAATAAGGGTTATAAGGCTCTGTTCTTACAAGGTGGCGCTAGTAATCAGTTTCTAATGGCAGCTTATAACTTATTAGAAAACAAGGCAGGTTATTTAAACACTGGTGTCTGGTCAACTAAAGCATTAAAAGAAGCTAAGCTTTTTGGTGAAGCAGTTGAGGTCGCTTCTTCTAAGGATAAAAATTTCAATTATATTCCTAAAGGATATTCTATTGATTCTG
>Ga0307995_1000316_pt1 | contig 34268 bp, 28 predicted proteins | sample EllFjometagen262_FD_203132 | JGI IMG/M metagenome (GOLD analysis project Ga0307995, IMG submission 203132) | Marine microbial communities from Ellis Fjord, Antarctic Ocean - #262 | ecosystem: Environmental > Aquatic > Marine > Unclassified | place: Southern Ocean | collected 2014-11-02 | reverse complement strand
CCAGCTTATCTTTTTTATTTACATAATTATTCTGATATTTATAGATAAACTTTTTTATGAAAAACATTTATTTTTTCATATGCTTACTTTTCTGCAGCAGTCTATTTAGTCAAGTAACTCTAGACTATTACTTGGATGCATCACATCCATACGATCCGAGTATACCAAAACCAAAAGAACTTTTAGGATATGAAGTAGGAACATGGCATGTTTCTCATGATAAATTAGTCAGTTACATGGAGCGTCTAGCTGACGCCTCAGATCGAATTTCAATAGAAACTAGAGGTCGGAGCTATGAGGGAAGACCAATTTTATTACTCACTATTACAAATCCAAAAAATCACAAAAACATTGATGCTATTCAAAAGGCACATATGCAACTTACCGAAGCTGGAGCCGAAAATATTGACATAAACAATCATCCTCTAATTGTGTATCAAGGGTTTTCTATTCATGGGAATGAACCTAGCGGCGCCAATGCTGGTCTACTTGCTGCTTATCACTTAGCTGCAAGTCAAGCGCCAGAAACTCTAGAAATGTTAGATGATTTAGTTATTTTATTTGATCCTAGTTTTAACCCAGACGGACTTCAGCGTTTTGCATATTGGGCCAACACAAACAGAAATCAAAACTTAACATCAGATCCAAATGACAGAGAGTATAACGAAGTTTGGCCAAGGGGAAGGACTAACCACTATTGGTTTGATCTAAATCGTGACTGGCTTCCTGGTCAATTACCCGAATCTCAGGCACGCTTAAAAACTTTCACAAAATGGCTTCCAAATATTTTAACGGATCATCATGAAATGGGAACCAACTCAAGTTTCTTCTTTCAACCTGGGATTCCATCTAGGGTAAATCCACTTACTCCTATAATGAATCAAAAACTTACTGAAAAGATAGGTGGTTTTCATATTGAAGCTTTTGATAAATTAGGATCACTATACTATTCTCAAGAAGATTATGATGACTTTTATTATGGAAAAGGCTCTACTTATCCTGATGTAAATGGAGGTATCGGGATCTTATTTGAACAAGCTAGTTCAAGAGGACACATTCAAGAAAGTGATAATGGTATATTAACTTTTCCCTTTACAATTCGCAATCAACTGACTGCCGCTTTCTCTACACTTAAAGCTGCTGGATCAATGCGAACTGAAATTCTTAACTATTTTAGAAAATTTTATAAGGACACTAGAAATTCAGCACGAAAAAATAAGCAAAAAGCCATTGTATTTGGTAACCCAAAAGATCCTGCTACTACATTTCATCTTGCTAATACCTTAAAAAGACATAATATTAAAATTCATAAACTGAAAAATAATATTACAAGAAACGGAAAAAACTATACTTCTAAAACGAGTTATGTTATTCCATTGGAACAAAAAAAGCATCAATTGATTCAAGCAATGTTTGAAACTCAAACAAAATTTAAAGACAGTTTGTTTTATGATATTTCTGCTTGGACTTTTCCTTACGCTTTTAATTTAAATCATCACACTGAAAATAATAATTCTATTATTGGAGATGAAGTTTTAGAATTAAAAGCTCCAGAAGGAACAGTTAATCGAAGAGCTTCATATGCATATCTTTTTGAAGCACATCACTATTACACCCCTAAATTACTTAACTATTTACAACAAAAAGAAATTCGAATAAAAGTAGGCATGAACCGTTTTTCACTCAAAGATGAAAAATTTGATTATGGAACATATATGATTCCTGTTCAAGATCAAAAAGTTGATGAAGATACTCTTTATGGAATAATTAAAGAGGGGGCAAAAGCAGCTCACATTTCAGTTTCAGGAGTAGATACGGGAAATACAATAGGTATTGATCTCGGATCAAGAAACTTTACATCAGTAAAACAACCTGAAATTGCACTTTTAGTGGGAGAGGGAGTTAGTAGTTATGATGCAGGAGAAATCTGGCATTTATTGGACACTCGACATCAGATTTCTATAACAAAAATTGATATTAAAAATTTAAGTAGAGTTGTTTTAAGTCGATACACACACTTCATTCTTCCTAATTTTAATGGTTCTGGATTAAATTCACATTCCGATAAGATAAAAGAGTTTGTAATAGAAGGAGGTACTATTATCGGTTATCGTAATTCAGTGAAGTGGCTAAATAAAAATGAGTTTTTAAAACTTGAGTTTTTAAATCAAAGCCCAACAGCTGTAGATATTGATTTTGAAAATCAAAGAAAATTTAAAGGAGCGCAACTAACAAGTGGTGCAATTTTTAATTCAAAAATTGATCGAAGTCACCCTATTAACTTTGGATTCCAAAATAGTATGCTACCTTTATTTAGAAACACAAATTTATTTATAAAGGCTGATAAACAAAGTTATAATAACCCTATTCAATACACCTCAAATCCTTTATTGAGTGGTTATATCTCAGAAGAAAATTTAGATTTACTAAAAAACACAGTTCCTTTTCGTGTAAATAGCCTAGGTAAAGGCACTGTTATTGCTCTGACTGACAATACTAATTTTAGAGCCTTTTGGTATGGTACCAACAGAATTTTAACAAATGCTATTTATCTTTCTGATAAGATGTAGTTAAAGTATTTGTTGCCCATTGGGTAATTTGGATTCAGGAGCTAAAAGAATTACATCATCTCCTTCTTTAGCTCCAAGAACCAAACATTGGCTTTCAAAATTAGCGACTTTACGTATTCCTATGTTTACAACTGCTATAACTTGTCGATCTTTCAACTCATCTAACTTGTATCGTTTAGTGATTTGAGCTGAGGACTGAAAGACTCCTAAAGGACCGAAGTCTATTTCCAATTGATAGGCTGCTTTTTTTGCCTCCGGAAAAGGTTTTGCAGACAGAATTGTACCTACACGTAAATCTATTTTTTCAAAGGTTGAATAATCAATCATGATGCTTTTTTGATAAGAACAAAAATACTACTTTTAAAACAGAATCAGAAAACACTTTTATGGCTCTTACGGAATCCTATATGTTGCCCCTTAGAACAAATGCTCCTAGATTTTCTCTATTAAATGTTGTCAGTGGAAAAGTTGAAAAATTAGAAGCGCATAAAGGAAAAAAAGGTACCTTAATTGTTTTCATTTGTAACCATTGTCCTTTTGTTGTGCATTTATTGGACTCATTAGTAGAAATTTCAAAAACATTTTCTAAAAAAGAAATAAATACAATTACTATTTCAAGCAATAACATACTTACTCATCCTCAAGATGGAATAGAAGAAATGAAAAAATTGGCATTAAATAAAAAGTTTATATTTCCATATTTTTTCGATGAAACACAGGAAGTAGCGCACAATTATCAGGCAGCTTGTACACCAGATTTTTATCTTTTTGATTCTAAGCTTAACCTATCATATAGAGGAAGATATGATGCTTCTCGACCTGGAAATGAAATTCCCATAACTGGAGATGATTTACATACAGCATGTGATTTAATGCTTAAAAATAAAGTTACAAAAGCAACTCAATACCCTAGTATGGGTTGTAACATTAAATGGCTTGAAGGAAATAGTCCAGAAGAGTTATCTTAAAAGTTAATTAATTCCACTTCAAAAATCAAAATTGCATCTGGAGGAATAACTTCTCCTGCACCTTTAGTTCCGTAAGCCAAATTACTTGGAATAACAAATCGAGCAGCAGCTCCTTTTTTAAGTAATAAAATTCCTTCATCCCAGCCAGGAATAACTTGTCCTACTCCTACAGCAAAGTCAATAGGTTGATCTCTCTCATATGATGAATCAAAAGTTGTACCATCTATCAAAGTCCCTTTATAATGAACCGAAACTTGGACCCCTTTAACTGGGTGTTCTCCTGCTCCTTCTTTAGTGATTTCATAGAACAAACCACTTTCAGTTTTTTGCATTCCTATGGTTAGAGAAGTCATTGTTTTTTCTTCTTCTTGAAATTCTTTTTTAGGAACTTCACCTCTAGAATTAAAGTTTTCAAAAGCTTTTTTAGCATCCCACTTTTTAGCAGAATCACCATGACGCTCAATAGTTAAGGACAATATAGAGTCTTCTTGAGTAATTTTATTTACGATATCCTGACCTTCCACAACATATCCAAAGACAGTATGTTTCCCATCTAGCCAATCAGTTGGGCCGTGAGTTATGAAAAACTGACTTCCATTTGTTGCAGGACCTGAGTTTGCCATAGAAAGTGTTCCAGCTTTATTGTGTTTTAATTCTGAATGAAATTCATCATCAAATTGATATCCTGGGCCCCCAACACCTGTTCCTTGAGGACAGCCTCCTTGAATCATGAAATCTTCTATAACTCGGTGGAATTTTAACCCATCATAATATGGCTCACCAGCCTTTTTTTGATCATTTTTTTGTGTTCCCTCTGCTAGACTAACAAAATTTCCAACAGTTCCTGGAGTTTTGTCATAAGTGAGTTTTATAAGAACTGAACCTTTAGATGTTTCGAGATTTGCAATAATACCTTCCATGATAAATAAATTAGGTTGCAAATATAAGAATCCTTAACAATCCTAAAAGGGTAATTTAAAAAAGCTTAGTTCGCTATTTCACTCATGAACTTAATGCGATATAATCGAAGGTCTTCTTCTTCATAATCGCCGTCAAATTCTTCAAAAGCATCTTTTATAGAATCTGATTCAGATTCTATAAAATAATCATAAAGTTCTTCAATTTGATCTTCATCAAAAAGATCTTCAAAATAATAATGGATGTCAAGTTTGGTTCCTGAATAAACAATAGTCTCCATTTCATTAATCAGTTTATCCATTTTCATTCCCTTTGCCGAAGCAATATCTTCCAATGGAAGTTTACGATCAATATTTTGAATTAAATATAGTTTTAATGAAGAATTTATTCCTGTACTCTTTACAACCAAATCATCAGGTCTAATTATTTGATTTTCCTCAACATAGTTATTAATCAATTCTAAAAATTTTTCTCCATATCGATTAGCCTTACCTTCGCCTACACCGTTTATATTGACTAATTCATCTTGAGACAAAGGATATTTAAAGCACATGTCATCTAATGAATATTCTTGAAAAACCGCATAAGGAGGAACTTCATTAGCGATTGCAACCTCTTTTCTAAGGCTAACGAGGAATTTCATTAATACTTCATCAATTACTCCTTGAGATTTACCTTGAATAACATTGATAGCTTCCCGTTCATCATATTTATGGTCTTCTGTCATCATAAAGCTTTTCGGGTGTTTTATGAATTCTTTACCTTTTGAAGTTATCCGAATCAAACCATAATTTTCAATTTCTTTATTTAATAATCCAGATACTAAAGCTTGTCTTATTAATGCCATCCAAAAAAAAGTGTCTTTATGTTTTCCTTTACCAAAAACATCCAATCTGTCTGTTTTATGAGATTTTATAAGAGCATTTTCTTCTCCTATGAGAGTTTTAACAATATCCTTTGATTTATATTTTTCTTTGGTTTCAAAAATAGCATCTAAAAGTATTATTAATTCTTTCTGAGATTCAAATTGTTTTTTGGGATAACGCATATTATCATCCATTTCACCGCCATCTCCAGTAGAATTATCAAATTCCTCTCCGAAATAATGAAGTATATACTTTCTTCTAGAGATTGATGTTTCAGCATAAGCAACAATATCTGCCAACAAGGCCATTCCAATTTCCTGTTCAGCTAATGGTTTCCCTGATGTAAATTTTTCAAGCTTCTCAATGTCTTTATAGGCATAAAAAGCCAAACAATGACCTTCTCCTCCATCGCGGCCCGCTCGACCTGTTTCTTGGTAATAACTTTCAATACTTTTAGGTATATCATGATGAATAACGAAACGTACATCAGGTTTGTCAATTCCCATTCCAAAAGCAATAGTTGCAACAATTACATCACAATCATCTGTAAGAAACCGATCTTGATTATTAACCCTAGATTTAGGGTCTAAGCCAGCATGGTAGGGCAAAGCATTAATACCATTCACCTGAAGTGTTTTTGCAAGTTCCTCTACTCGCTTTCTAGAAAGGCAATAAACTATACCCGATTTACCTGAATTTTGTTTTATAAATCTGATAATATCTGAATCTACTTTACTTGTTTTGGGTCTAACTTCATAATATAAATTTGGACGATTAAAAGAAGCCTTATAAAGCGTAGCATCAGTGATTCGAAGATTTTTCATGATATCTTCCTGAACCTTTGGAGTAGCAGTAGCCGTTAGTGCAATAATGGGTATATTTTGTTCAAATTGCTCAAGAATATGTCGTAAATTTCTATACTCAGGTCTAAAATCATGCCCCCATTCTGAAATACAATGTGCTTCATCTATCGCTAAAAATGAGATTTTAACAGTCTTGAAAAATTCAATTGTGTCTTTTTTTGATAAAGACTCCGGTGCAACATATAGTAATTTAGTAACCCCATTAACAATATCATTTTTAACTTGAGTAATCTCTGTTTTGTTTAGAGAAGAATTTAACACATGGGCAATCCCATTTACAGAAGAGATTCCACGTATAGCATCTACTTGATTTTTCATCAATGCTATCAGAGGAGAAACTACTATAGATGTTCCTTCTTGCATCAAAGCTGGAAGCTGATAGCAGAGTGATTTACCTCCTCCCGTTGGCATTATAACAAAGCTATCTTTTTGATTAAGGACATTTTTAATAACACTTTCTTGTAATCCTTTAAAAGAAGAAAAACCAAAGTGTTTTTTTAATTCCTGTTTTAATACATCAGAATTCATTAAGATTTGGAGAAATTAAATTTCTTAAATATTACAATCCTAATATACCTATTTTCTTTAACCAACACAAGCATCAGATAAAGTAAAATAGTATATTATTAAAAAAAATGACTTAAATATTATTTCTTCGGTTTAAACCGATTTGTTTTTGATATTTTTGTTCTAAGATTTTAAAGTATTTAATCTAATGAGCACAGTACCTCCTAAAGAAGAAATGTCATTTTTGGATCATTTAGAGGAATTAAGATGGCACTTAATTCGTTCTGTAATAGCCATAATTATTGTAGCTACAATTGCTTTTATTTTTAAAGATTTTATTTTTGATGTTCTTTTATTTGGACCTAAAAACAAGAACTTTATAACTTATAGATGGTTTTGTTCTTTATCCCAAAATTTAGGACAAGGAAGTAGTTTTTGTATAGAGGAATTGCCTTTTAGAATCCAAAGTAGAACCATGGCTGGTCAATTTTCAGCGCATCTTTGGACCTCAGTACTAGCTGGATTTATAGTTTCTTTTCCATACATTATCTTTGAATTTTGGAAGTTTATCAGTCCCGGACTTTATGAAAAAGAAAGAAAAAACGCAAGAGGATTTATTTTTATTGCGTCTCTTTTGTTTTTTATAGGAGTGCTATTTGGTTATTATATTGTAACTCCATTATCTATTAACTTTTTAGGTAACTATTCAGTTAGTAGTGAAATATTTAATGATTTTGATTTAAGTAGCTATATTGGATTACTTCGGGCTTCTGTTTTAGCTTCAGGAATAATTTTTGAATTACCCATAATTATTTACTTTTTGACACGCATTGGGGTTGTAACTCCAGAATTTTTAAGAAAAAATAGAAAAATATCATTAGTAGTAGTCCTAAGTCTTTCTGCTATTATAACTCCACCAGATATAGTAAGTCAAATAATCGTTAGTATTCCAATACTAATTTTATATGAAGTAAGTATCCTAATTTCAGGAATTGTAATTCGAAACCAAGATAAAGAATTACAAAATGTATAATAATGCTAATGAATCAACTTCTTCTCAACAGTGCTTCTAAGTATTTAAACAGAAATTTAAATACTCAAACCTCACCGAAAAAAGGATTAGATTTTTCATCAATAGAACTCCTTGGCTTTTTGGGATCTACTCTGCTTAGTTATGATGATTGTATTAGGTGCAATTTGAAAAACTATTTTAAATAAAAAAATAAAAAAATCAATAATAGATACTCTAGAAATTGCTACATTGATTGAAGAAACTATCGTAATTGCTCATTTAAGAAAGAGCCTATGAATTGTAAAACACTTGAAAAAAAATAAATTCATAAATATGCAACTCAGAGCCGAAAAAATAGAAAAAGCATATAAAGGGCGTAAAGTCGTTAAAGGGATTTCTTTGGAAGTCTCTCAAGGAGAAATTGTAGGACTTTTAGGGCCAAATGGAGCAGGTAAAACTACTTCATTCTATATGATTGTCGGTTTAATAAAACCCAACAATGGAAACATATATTTAGATAATCATGATATTACGAAATTTCCCATGTATCGAAGGGCACAACAAGGTATTGGTTATCTTGCGCAAGAAGCTTCTGTGTTCAGAAAATTGAGCGTTGAAGATAATATTCTCAGCGTTCTACAAATGACCGATTTAAACAAAACTGCTCAAAAAGAGAAGATGGAATCACTTATAGAAGAATTTGGATTAGGTCACATTCGTAAAAATAGAGGAGATTTGCTTTCTGGTGGAGAAAGACGAAGAACTGAAATTGCAAGAGCATTAGCAACAGATCCTAAATTTGTTCTTTTAGACGAACCGTTTGCGGGCGTAGACCCTGTAGCTGTTGAAGATATCCAACGAATCATTGCCCATTTAAAAAAGAAAAACATAGGAATTCTTATCACAGATCATAATGTTCAAGAGACATTAGCAATAACGGATAAGACATACCTTATGTTTGAGGGAAGTATTTTAAAAGCTGGTACACCAAAAGAATTAGCAGCTGACGAAATGGTTCGCAAAGTATATCTTGGACAAAACTTTGAACTTAGAAAAAAGAAACTTTTATTTTAAAAAAATTAATTGAAACTATTTTTAATAACATTTAAAAAAAGATATAAAAGAATCATAATAGGTACTGCAACCCATTGTAAAAAATAAAAAACAGGGAAAGTCAAAGTCAATAAAACCAGCTGATAACCATACTTTGAAAATGAAAATGATTGTATTTTAAATGAAAATAAAGGTAACTTCACATTCATCAAAATAACAGATAACAGTGTAATGAAAAGTAGGGCGGGATATGTTGCTAAAAAAGGTTTTAAGAAAGTAAAAAAGGGATGCTCAAATAGCAACGGTAGAGAAACAATAAACATTTGCAGGCGCAGGAAGACCTTTAAATTCATAGCGCTGTTCTTTATCTATATTAAAATTAGACAGTCTTATAGCTGCTCCTAGGGAAATTAAAAACCCAACCAATGCAAATGGTGCTGCAGAAAAAACGAAATTATTTTGAAGAAATATAAAAGAGAAATCAATCTCACGAATACCTATTTCTAAAAACATTTTATACATAACTACACCCGGAACTAATCCACTTGTAATTAAATCTGCCATTGAGTCAAATTGCAATCCAAAACTACTCTCTGCTTTAAGTAAACGGGCAAAAAATCCATCAAACAAATCAAAAAAGGCTCCTAAAAAAACCATAAAAAAAGCAGCTTCAAATAGGTTTTTAAAAGCTAAATATGTAGCAAAACAGCCACACAAAAAATTTAATGAAGTAAAAAGGTTAGGAATATTTTTTTTGATATAATTCACAAATAAAATTTATATTATTTGCAATATAGTAATTGATTTAGCTTCAAAAAAATTTAAATTCGTAGAAAATGTCGAAGATTATACTTCATTTATTGCTTTCTCTTGGTTCAGGACTTGCTCTTGGACTGGCCTGGCCGACCCGAGGTTTAACCTTAATGATTTTTGTGGCATTAATACCTCTTCTTTATTTAGAAGAAGACATAAGGAAAGATAATAGTAAAAGAAAAGGTGTTCGTGTTTTTGCATACAGTTATTTAACTTTTTTGATTTGGAATTTGATTACTACTTGGTGGTTAATTAACTCATCTGTCTTTGGAATGTTATTTGTAAATCTGACCAATAGTCTTCTTTATGCTCTAATTTTTAGTCTTTTTCACTGGACTAAAGGAAGATTAAATCAACGTAGTTCATATGTTTTTCTAATTGTATTATGGCTTGCTTTTGAGAAGTTTCATCTTTATTGGGATATTTCTATGACTTGGCTCAATTTTGGAAATGTTTTTTCTGAAAAAATTTATTGGATCCAATGGTATGAATATACTGGAGTTTTTGGCGGATCTCTATGGGTGCTCACCATAAATATTTGGTTATACTCAATTATTAAAAAATATAATACCTCCTCGGGTTTCAAACCACTTATTAGAGGGGCTATTTATCCATTACTAGCTGTAGCATTACCAATTTGTTTTTCACTTTTACTCTACCAAAGAGTTCCAGACAAAGAAAAAACAATAAAGGTGACTTTAGTTCAACCTAATATTGATCCTTACAAAACAAAATATGAATTGACAAATTCTACCTTTTTAAGAAAATTATTTGATCAGCTAAAACCACATATTACATCTAAAACAGACTACATATTAGCACCTGAAACCTATTTTGCAGATGGTTTTGGAGAAGAATTGAAAACATATACTGAAACTAAACTTCACCAAGGGATTCAAAAAGAAATGTCTAAATTTCCAAATACACAACTTATTACTGGAATTCAATACTATGATCTTTTTGTTCAATCAAAAGCACCATCATTAACAGCTAATTTAGCTCGAAAAGGTCTTTGGGTTGAATATTACAACAGTGCCTTGAGTGAATCTTTCAATGAAATTCCAAAATATTATCATAAGTCAAAATTGGTGGCTGGTGTTGAAAATATGCCCTTTAAATCAATTTTAAAACCTTTAATCGGTGATATTTTAATTGATTTTGGAGGTACAGTTGCAAGTAGAATTGTTCAAAAAAACAGATCAGTATTTACCCATCCCAGGATCAATGAAAAAGCCGCACCAGTTATATGCTGGGAATCTATTTTTGGTGAATATGTTACCGGTTATGTTAAAGAAGGTGCAACTTTTTTAGCCGTAATAACAAATGATTCATGGTGGGGAGAAACACCTGGCCACAGACAGTTATTGAGTTATACTCGTTTACGAGCCATCGAAACTAGACGTGATATAGCCCGAAGTGCTAATACAGGGATTTCATGTTTTATAAATGCTAGGGGTGAAATACTTGAAAAAACAACCTACAATACAAAAACTGTTCTTACTGGAAATATCGCTCCTCGAAACACAATAACCTTTTATGTAAAATATGGAGATATAATAGCTCGATGGGCTATATTTATTGCTGTTTTATATTTTCTCCTTGCAATAAGCGGTAGATTAAAAACAACAGAAGAATAGGTTTTATTGTTGTTTTAGAATTTCATTTTCGTATTAATCAATACATTTGTCAATTAAAAAATACTTACAATTCTATCAAGTGAGATTATGAAGAAGAAGAAAGTTTATACAAAAACAGGTGATAGTGGAATAACGAGTCTTATATCAGGTAAAAGAGTTCCCAAACATGATACTCGTATTAGAGCATATGGAACTGTTGACGAATTAATTGCATGGATTGGTTTGATAAAAGACACTACTGAATCACAATCTATTAAGGAAACTCTGCTTGAGATCCAAAAGCAATTGATGACAGTTGCTGCACAATTAGCTATAGAATCCGAAAATAGTTTTCCGAAAAATCTCACACCTATACAGCCTGAAGCTGTAAATTTCATAGAAAATGAAATCGATTTGTTAACTGAAGAGCTCCCTGAATTAAAAAATTTTGTTATACCTGGAGGACATGTTTTAATTTCTTATGCTCATCTAGCTCGATGTGTGTGTAGAAGAGCTGAACGATTTGTTACCGAACTAAACTCCGAATCACCTATTTCTAAGATTTTAATTATTTATATGAATCGCCTTTCTGACTATTTTTTCACCCTTTCAAGAACTTTTGCCTCACATTTGAAGATTGAAGAAATAAAATGGAGTGGTAATTAATGGTTAAAAAAGTTGTTTACTTTCCATAAAAATTTATTTTTGCAAAAAAAAGATTATGTATTGGACTTTAGAACTCGCATCTTATTTAAGTGACGCCCCTTGGCCTGCAACTAAAGATGAGTTAATTGATTTCTCAATTCGTACTGGAGCTCCTCTTGAAGTTGTTGAAAATCTTCAATTAATGGAGGATGAAGAAGATATTTACGAATCTATTGATGAAATCTGGCCAGACTTTCCCACTGAGGAAGATTACCTTTGGAATGAAGATGAATATTGATATTTTCATTAACGAATTTAAAAAGTCTCTTTCAGAGGCTTTTTTTTTATTTACTTTTGAATTTCATTAAATAATATATCGGTCAAAGTTTATGAGCATATTAAAAAACATATTAAAAACTTTTATTGGAGATAAAACCAAAAAAGATTTAAGCACAATAACTCCTTTAGTTAAAGAGATAAATACACATCAAGAAAAGTTTGAATCACTTTCTCATGACGCTTTAAGACAAAAAACATTAGACTTTAAAAAACAATTAGAAGAAGGTAAGAAAGAATTTATACAAGAAATTGAAAAACTTCAAAAAGAAGTTGAAGCTAATTCAGATATAGATGCCAAAGAAGATATTTATCAAAAAATTGATCTTTTAAATGATGCTGCTAATAAAACCTCAGAAGATATATTAAACACACTCCTTCCTGAAGCTTTCGCCATTGTAAAAGAAACAGCAAGGCGTTTTAAAGAAAATGCCAATATTGAAGTTACTGCTTCATCTTACGACAGAGAGTTGTCTCAAAACAAAGATTATGTTAAATTAAAAGGTGATAAGTCCATATGGCACAATTCATGGAATGCTGCTGGTAAACCCATAATTTGGGATATGGTTCATTATGATGTTCAACTTATCGGAGGGATAGCGATGCACCAAGGTAAGATTTCAGAAATGCAAACAGGAGAAGGTAAAACACTAGTTGCAACTCTGCCTATGTATTTAAATGCTTTAACAGGTAAAGGTGTTCACCTAGTTACCGTCAATGAATACCTAGCTAAAAGAGATAGTGCTTGGATGGCCCCTATATTTGAATTTCATGGATTAAGTATTGATTGTGTTGATTACCATAAACCTAATAGTCCAGAACGAAAAAAAGCATATAAAGCTGATATTACCTATGGAACCAATAATGAGTTTGGTTTTGATTATTTAAGGGATAATATGGCTCATACTGCGGAAGATCTAGTCCAACGAAAACATAATTATGCTATAGTAGATGAAGTTGACTCTGTTTTAATTGACGATGCTCGAACTCCATTAATCATTTCAGGTCCTACCCCAGAGGGGGACAGACATGAATTTGACATACTAAAATCTAAAATTGGAAATCTAGTTTCAAATCAACGCGGATTTCTTAATAATGTATTGGCAGAAGCTAAATTGAAAATTAAGGCAGGAAACACTAATGAAGGTGGTATATTACTTTTACGTGTTTATAGAGGATTACCTAAAAACAAAGCTTTAATTAAATTTCTTAGTGAAGAAGGAGTAAAACAATTGTTGCAAAAAACAGAAAATCACTACATGCAGGATAATAATAGGGAAATGCATAAGGTAGATGAAGCACTATTATTTGTAATTGATGAAAAAAACAATCAAATTGATTTAACCGAAAAAGGAATTGAAGAGCTATCTCAAGATAATGATGATAAAAACTTTTTTGTTTTACCTGATATTGGCGGTGAAATCGCTAAAATTGAAGCCCTAGAATTAGATGTAAAAAAAGAAGCCTCTAAAAAAGAAGTTCTTTTTAAAGATTTTGATATTAAAAGTGAACGTATTCACAGCATGAACCAATTACTAAAAGCCTATACGCTTTTTGAAAAAGATGTAGAGTACGTGTTAATGGATAATAAGGTAAAAATTGTTGACGAACAAACAGGACGAATCATGGAGGGCCGAAGGTACTCTGATGGTCTACATCAGGCGATTGAAGCCAAAGAAAGTGTTAAAATTGAGGCAGCTACACAAACCTATGCTACAATTACTTTACAAAACTATTTTAGAATGTACCATAAGCTATCTGGCATGACAGGTACTGCAATTACTGAGGCAGGAGAGTTCTGGGAAATCTATAAATTAGATGTTATTGAAATCCCAACAAATCGTCCATTAGTTAGAAAAGATGACGATGATCTAATTTACAAAACCAAACGAGAAAAATATAATGCAGTTATTGAAAAGGTAACTGAACTATCACAATCAGGAAGACCTGTTTTAATTGGAACTACGTCGGTAGAAATTTCAGAACTATTAAGTAAAATGCTTAATATTCGAAAAGTAATCCATAATGTCTTAAATGCAAAAATGCATAAAAAAGAAGCTGATATTGTAGAAGAAGCTGGAAACTCAGGAATAGTAACTATAGCGACCAACATGGCTGGAAGGGGTACAGACATTAAACTTTTACAAAAAGTTAAAGATTTCGGTGGACTTGCTATTATAGGAACAGAGCGTCATGACTCTCGTCGTGTAGACAGACAGCTACGTGGACGTTCTGGTCGACAAGGAGATCCTGGAAGCTCTCAATTTTACGTATCTCTAGAAGATAACTTAATGCGTCTTTTTGGTTCAGAACGCGTTGCAAAAGTAATGGATCGAATGGGGCTAGAAGAGGGTGAAGTGATTCAACATTCAATGATGACAAAATCTATTGAAAGAGCACAAAAAAAAGTTGAAGAAAATAACTTTGGAATTCGTAAGCGTCTTTTGGAATATGATGATGTTATGAGTGCCCAACGTGAAGTGATCTACAAACGTAGAAAACATGCATTAGAAGGTTCAAGACTCAAACTGGACGTTCTTAATATGTTATATGACACTTGTGATGAATTCGTTATAGAAAATACAAATGATTTTAAAAATTTCGAGTTTGAAATAATTAGTAACTTTTCCATGACTTCGCCTGTTTCAGAAGAAGAGTTTTTAGACAAATCTGAAAATGATTTAACCAATAGTATTTATAACTCATTATTAACTCACTATAATAAAAAAACAACTCTAAATGCCCAATTGGCTTTTCCTGTCATTAAGGAAGTTTATGAACGTCCAGGAAATACTTTTGAGCGTATTGTAGTTCCTTTTACTGACGGTGTTAAATCACTTAACGTAGTAACTAACCTTAAGGATGCATATGATTCCCTTGGGAAGTCGCTTATAGAAGATTTTGAACGCAATATCACTCTCGCTCTTATTGATGATGCTTGGAAGGTACACTTACGTAAAATGGATGAACTTAAACAATCGGTTCAGTTGGCTGTTCATGAACAAAAAGATCCATTACTCATTTATAAATTTGAAGCCTTTGAATTGTTCAAAGCTATGTTAAATGAACTAAATAAAGAAGTTCTATCTTTTCTTATTAAAGGAGGTTTACCAAATCAAAATTCTTCTAGCATTCAGGAAGCGAAGCGTTTGAAGTCAAAACAAGATTTCAACACTTCTAAGGACGACGTACTAAATACTGAAGAATTAGCACAACGAAATAGAGAGGCTGGAACAGGAGCCAGTCAAGGCTCTCAAAGGACTATTGAAACAATTGTCCGTGAGCAACCAAAAATTGGTCGAAATGAAAAAGTGACTATCAAAAATGTTGCAACTGGAGAAACTAAATCGGTTAAATTTAAACAAGCTGAGCCACTCATTAAACAAGGAAGTTGGGTCATAAGTTCTTAATTTCATATATTTATTGACTATGGATACATATGCATCAATTTTGTTATGGGCTATTCCTGGATTCTTCATTCTTGTGGTTGCTGAGATCTTTTATGGTCATTTTACTCAAAAGCAAACCTATACATTTATGGACACCATAGCCAGCCTGAGTTCTGGTATGACGAATATCCTAAAAGACACTTTGGGTCTTGCGATTATACTTATTTCCTATCCTTTTGTGCTAAAAAAAATTGCGCTATTTGAATTAGAGGATACTTTAAGTCTTTATATAATTGCTTTTATTTGCATTGACTTTGCTCAATACTGGATCCATCGACTCAATCACAAAGTGAATGTCTTTTGGAATCAACACATTATCCATCACAGTAGTGAAGAATTTAATTTGGCATGTGCCTTAAGGCAAAGTATTTCAAATCTTATTGGTTTTGGAGCATTGTTTTTAATTCCTGCAGCGATCTTGGGTATTCCTTCTAAAATCATCATAATACTTTCACCTCTGCATCTCTTTGGACAATTCTGGTACCATACCCGTCATATTGGAAAGCTAGGAGCTCTTGAATACATTTTAGTCACTCCTTCTCAACATCGTGTTCACCATGCGATAAATCAGGTTTATGTTGATAAGAATCTAGCTGCAATATTTTGTGTATGGGATCGTATATTTGGAACTTTTCAAGAAGAATTAGACGAAGAGCCTCCTATTTATGGAACAATAAAACCATCCCAAAGCTGGAACCCTATTTGGATAAATTTCCAGCACCTATGGATGCTAATGCGAGATGCATGGTACACAGAAAAATGGACTGATAAATTAAAAATTTGGTTTATGCCTACTGGCTGGCGTCCAGAAGATGTGAAAGATAAATTCCCTGTATTAATTAGGAGTATGAACCCAAATGAAAAATATAAACCCTACTATCCAAACCCATGGAAATCAATAGCTGTTTTTCATTTTATGTCTCAAGTTATAATGCTTGTTTTTTTACTAGTGAATTTCAGTTCTTTAGAGATGAATTTTCAATTAAGTTTTGGATTTATTTTAATGCTCTCTATATTTGGATTTACAGCCCTAATGGATTTCTATAAATGGGCACCCAATTTTGGAATATTTTTTGGCATAGTTGGATTAGTATATTTAATGATTCCGATAAATCATTTTTTAATAGAAAAATATATAATCGCATATGGTTATTTCTTGTTTTATTTCGCAGTGAGTATAGGTATTGGGGTATGGACTAATACAAAGGGTCTGAATAGAAATTTAGCACTTGAATAAATGACCCAAACTCCATTAGATTATCTCCTCATTGGTCCAGCACATCCATTTCGTGGAGGCATTTCAGGCACACAGCATGAATTAGCAAAAGCACTTCAAAAAGAAGGTAAAAAAGTTGAGCTCTTTACTTTTACAAAACTCTATCCAAAATTTATTTTTCCTGGAAAAAGTCAATTAACAACTAATGAAATATCGCCAGATTTAAATATTAATCAAGAGATCCATGCATTCAATCCGTTAAATTGGAAAAAAATTGCAAAAAAAATCAATTCCATAAAACCAAAACAAGTTGTATTTCGATATTATACCCCTTTTTTAGCACCAGCATATGGAAATATTGCAAAATATTTAGATAGAGATATTAAAAAAATTGCTTTAGTAGATAACTGGGAACCTCATGAGAAAAGCATCTGGGATGCCCCTTTAAATAGTTTTTTTGGGAGAAAGATAGATCTATTTACTACTTTATCAAAAAACGTAGCAAATCAACTCAATAAAGAATTTTCAAAACCAATTTGGGGTGGGTTTCATCCAATTCCAGAAAATCTTCTTGCTCCTATTTCCAAAAAAAAAGCAAGAGAAAAACTTAAATGGGCTCAAGAAAAAAAAATCGTTCTTTTCTATGGACTAATAAGAAAATATAAAGGAGTTGAATTACTCATTAAATCATTTGCGGAAGAAGCATTATCAAATAAGAACTTCATTTTACATGTTGCAGGAGAATGTTATGAAAATTCAAAAAAATACACTGATTTAGTTAATGAACTTAAACTTAATAATAGGGTTAAATTTGATTTTACATTTCAATCAACTGAAGAGACTCAAGTTCTTTTTTCTGCAGCTGATTGTGTTGCACAAACATATCATTCCGCAACGCAAAGCGGAGTGACTCCCCTATCCTATTTTTATGAGAAACCATTACTAGTTTCAGATATTGAAGGATTAAAAACTCCTGTTATAAAAGACAAAACAGGCCTATGTACTAAAAAAAATACGAAACTAATAGCCGAAAATTTATCAAATCTTTTAAAAGATGAGAATTTAAATAAGTTTCAGAAAAATATATTAAAAAGTAAAGAAAAATACCAATGGAATAGCTTTGTGAAAAAATGGGATTCTTTTATAAATAAGGAAATCTGATTTTTTTAGTCATATACTTAAACTAATAACATTGAGAGATAAATGCAAAATTCATATATAATTTCAATTACATTTTATGCCTTGATAATACAAAACATTAATGGACAAATTAATGCTCAAGATTATAGGCTTCAAATTAAAAAGACATCAGAAACAATATTAATTGACGGGATTTTAAACGAAATTACCTGGAAAAATGCTAAAGTAGCAAAAGATTTTTTCATGATCACTCCAGTTGATACAGGAAAATCAACTCAATTTTCAGAAGCTCGAATGGCTTTTGATGAAGAATTCATTTATATAGCAATGATCTTTTACAACAATTCCGTTAAGGGAAAATATATTGTAGAATCCTTAAAACGAGATTTTTCTTTTGGTAAAAATGACAATTTTCTTGTTGCAATTGATCCATTCAATAATCAAAGTACAGGTTTTGCTTTTGGGCTAAATACCTACGGAGCACAATGGGATGGTACAATGTATAATGGTAGAAATGTAGATTTAAACTGGGATACCAAGTGGTATTCTGAAGTAAAATTTGATGATGAAAAATGGGTTTGTGAAATTGCAATTCCATTTAAATCAATACGGTATAATGAAAACATTAATGAATGGGGTATAAATTTCAGCCGTTTGGATTTAAAAGCAAGTGAAAAATCAAGTTGGGCTCCTGTACCACGTCAGTTTCCTTCCGTTTCTCTAGCCTATGCAGGAAGACTTGTCTGGAATGATTCACTTCCCAAACAAGGAAGTAACATATCAATAATCCCCTACACTTCAAATATAGTTAACCAACAAAATTCAGGAAATCCAATAAATTCTTTCAAAGTTGGAGGCGATTTAAAATACAATCTAACATCAGCACTAAACCTAGATGTAACTGTAAATCCTGATTTTTCCCAAGCAGAAATTGATCAACAGGTGACTAATCTGGATCGCTTTGAACTTTTTTATCCAGAAAAACGTCAATTCTTTTTAGAAAATGCAGATCTTTTTTCAAATTTTGGGTATGAAAAAATACGTCCTTTTTTCTCAAGAAGAATTGGATTAGGAACTCCAATCATTGGGGGTATTCGATTAAGCGGAAATATTGATGAAAAGTGGCGTGTAGGACTGATGGATGTTCAAACTAAAAGTGACCAAACACAAGGATTAGATGCTAACAATTTCGGGGTATTGACTCTACAAAAAAAGGTGCTAGACCGCTCAAACATTAGTGTTATTTTCGTAAACAAACAATCTTTAAAAAGTTCAGATAATCATAAAGCTGCCTTTAACAGGAATGCAGGAATAGAATACAATTATTTTTCTGCTGATAATTTATGGAATGGAAAAATTTTATACTTGCAGTCCTTTAGTCAAAAAAAAGAAAATCAAGGAGGAGTTTTTGCTTCACACATAGGTTATCAGTCTACAAGGTGGAATTGGAGAATTCAACAAGAGTACATTTCTAAAGATTACTCCGCAGAGGTGGGGTTTATCCCAAGAAATAATTATTTCAAAATTGAAACAACAGGAGGTCATCTTATTTACACAAAAAAAAAAACTCCTCTTTTGTCACACGGACCTAATATTGGACGAACCTACTATTTTGATACTGAATTTGGTAAAAAAGATCAAATCGATAAATTTATCTACCTGCTTAATTTTAAAAATAGAAGTAAATTTTCCATTGGTATAACAAAACAATATATTGAATTATTATCTGATTTCGATCCATTAAGAACCAATATTGCAAAAGTAAAAGCTGGTTCACAACATCAATGGACTAGCTGGAATATTTCTTATAATGCTAAACCTCAAAATCGTTTTACCTATTCTATTGAAGCATTAACTGGAGGATTTTATAACGATGGTAAAAGAAGTGCTTTTCTAGGTGAATTTGGTTATCGATTTCAGCCTATTTTAGAATTAAGTTCTGTAGTCAATTTTAATGACATTGAATTACCAACTCCTTGGGGCTCAAATTCTTTTTGGCTATTGGGTGTAAAAGCAAATTTAACATTAACCAATAAAATTTTCTTTTCCAACCTTTTTCAATATAATGAACAATTGGGTATTTGGAATTTTAATTCAAGATTTCAATGGCGATATAAGCCAGCTTCTGACATTTTCTTAGTCTTTAACAGCAACGAGGTTAGAATACCCTATGTATCCTCAGGGTGGAATCTTACATTTAAAATAAACTATTGGTTAAATTTTTAATCTATGACAAAAAGAAAACAACATTGGGAAACCGTTTTTAATAATAAAAATCCTGAAGAAGTAAGCTGGACTGAAGAATATCCTAAAACTTCTATGGATTTGATTTCTACTTTTAAATTGGATAAATCAGCTTCGATAATTGATGTTGGAGGTGGAGATAGTCATTTGGTTGATGCACTATTAGAAGATGGCTACCAAGATGTCACTTTATTGGATATTTCTGAAAAAGCTATTTTAAAAGCACAGTCACGCTTGGGAGCTCGAGCTAAAGAAGTTACTTGGATAGTAAGCGATATTATTGGCTTTATTCCAAAAAAACAATATGCTTTATGGCATGATCGAGCTTCATTTCATTTTTTAACTCAAAAGAAAGAAATCCATAAATATAATCAGTTAGTTTCCAATAGTGTATCACATTTCATGGTCATAGGTACATTTTCAACTTCTGGACCAGAAAAATGTAGTGGTTTGCCAATTACACAATACAGCTGTATTAATTTGTCTGAAAACTTCAAAAAAGACTTTAAAGGACTTGGATGCATCGAATTTAAACACATTACTCCTTTTGACACAAAACAAGATTTTGTGTTTTCACGTTTTGAAAAAATCGGCTAGCCTATAGCTTTTACCTTTTTAATTTCGGATTTAATAATATCATTCCATACTTCATATCCTCTTTTGTTTAAATGCAGTTGGTCATTAATGAACCATTCAGGTTTAGGTTGTCCATTGTCATCTAAAAAAGCAGGAATAGTATCTATGAAATAAAGATTTTTAGTTTTTTCGCAATATGTTTTGATCAAATTATTAACCTTATTGATTTTTTTCCATTTTTTCCATCTGCTTTTAGTTGGAGTAACTGCAATTTGCATAATGGGAATGGTTGGATGTTTGATACGTACTTGCTTTACGAAAATTTTAAACATTTGCAACACTTCCTTGGGTGAACTATCTTTTGGTGATCCGCTAATATCATTAGCTACAAAACAGACTACCATACTCAAGGAGTGATCTGCCAAAATACGGTTTGTAAAAAAAATCATGTCTCTGAAATGAGCTCCTCCATAACCTCTTTGAATTACAGGATATGGTTTCATATCATTTTCTAAGGTTTTCCATAATCGAATACTAGAACTTCCAATAAATAAAATGGCATTTTCTTTATATTCCCTTGCGACATTCAATACCTCAAAAGCTTCAATTTCTGGTATTGCCCATTTTCTGTCTATAGAATCAATTTTTTTTAAGGGTGAACAAGAATTTATTGAAAGGAAAAAAAATAAACTATAATTTATTAATCTCCTATTTATCATAACAATTACTTATTTAAAGAGATTAAAGTGAATATTCAGTTGATACAAAATTAGAAGCTTCAGAATTCAAAAGACTTTCCAAAATTTCTTTATTGTATGAATTATCTTTTGAAGCAACAAAAGTTCTTATAGAAAATGACCGAAGCGCATCATAAACACTAAGTGTGCTTACTGCTGAGTTTTTACGTCCTGTAAAAGGATAGACATCTGGTCCACGTTGACAAGCAGAATTTAAATTTACACGACAAACTAAATTTGCCAAAACATCAATTAGAGATGCTATTTTTCGGACATCGCGGCCAAATAGACTTACTTGCTGTCCATTATAAGAAAGTGTTCCTGATATACATTCTTTAATTGTCAGATCTAAATCAGCATCTGGTAAAATTATTCCATTCTCTCTTTCACTATGAATAAATGAATCAATTTTATTAAAAGCACCTCTAATTTTAAAAGATCTAACTTGTTGCAAATCTTCACGTTTTAAAAAAACAGAAGTGCCTGTCAAAGACGATAAGCGCTTGTATGATTCTAAAGGTGTAGTGTTGCATATATCCTTTAAACGAATAGCTGCATCTAACACTCCCTTTAAAGAAGGAAGTTCTAACATCTCTTATTAAATAATTTTTTTCATGTCTGTCATTGAAGTACGAAGTTCGTATCCGATCATTTCAACAGGATGGTAACGGATGATCTCATTAATATCAATCAGTTGCTTATTATCAACACCCTCATTAACTAATTTAAGACCTTCACCAATAACATCAGTATTGATTGTCTTCATGAAATCTGTCAACATAGGCTTTGCTGCATGATCAAATAAATAACATCCGTATTCTGCGGTATCTGAAATAATACGATTCATTTCAAATAATTTTTTGCGTGCAATGGTATTCGCAATAAGTGGTGTTTCGTGAAGTGATTCGTAATAAGCTGATTCTTCTTTAATTCCTGCAGCTACCATAGTGTCATAAGCTAATTCTACCCCAGCACGAACAAAAGCAACCATTAGAATTCCATGATCAAAAAATTCTTGTTCTGAAATATCTTGTTCAGTAATTGGAGTTTTTTCAAAAGCAGTTTCACCTGTAGCAGCTCTCCATGACAATAAGTTTTTATCATCATTTACCCAATCTTCCATCATGGTTTTTGAAAAGTGGCCTGACATAATATCGTCCATATGCTTTTCAAATAAAGGAGATAAAATCTCTTTGAGCTGTTCTGATAATTCAAAAGCTTTGATTTTAGCAGGGTTTGATAAACGATCCATCATATTAGTAATTCCACCGTACTTTAAAGCCTCCGTTATAGTTTCCCATCCATATTGAATAAGTTTTGCAGCATAACCAGGATCAATTCCTTTTTCAATCATTTTATCAAAACTCAAAATTGAGCCTGTTTGAAGTATTCCACAAAGTATGGTTTGCTCTCCCATTAAGTCAGATTTTACCTCAGCTACAAAAGAAGATTCTAAAACTCCTGCAAGATGACCTCCCGTTGCAAAAGCATAGGCTTTAGATTGAGCCAGACCATCACCATTAGGATCGTTTTCAGGGTGAACTGCAATCAATGTAGGGACACCAAAACCACGCTTGTACTCTTCTCTCACCTCAGAACCTGGACATTTTGGTGCTACCATAATAACAGTCAAATCTTCTCTAATTTTAGTACCCTCTTCAACTATATTAAATCCATGAGAATAGGATAGGGTTGCTCCTTTTTTCATAAGTGGAACTACAACGGTTACAACGGGAGTGTGATTTTTATCAGGTGTAAGATTGATTACTAAATCGGCAGAAGGAATTAATTCCTCATAAGTACCGACATTAAAATTGTTGTTTACCGCATTTTGATAAGAAGTTCTTTTTTGCTCTATAGCTCCTTGGCGTAATGCATATGAAATATCAAGACCTGAATCTCTCATGTTTAATCCTTGATTTAGTCCCTGTGCTCCACAACCAACAATAACTATTTTTTTATTTTCTAATATCTTAATACCATCTTCAAATTCAGATGAATCCATAAAACGACACTTTCCTAGTTGATAGAGTTTATCTCTTAATGATAATTGATTGAAATAATTCGACATAATTTTTAATTGTTATTTTTAAAGGTATTTAATAATTCTGAAATTCCCATTTTCGCTTTTGATACAGAAATGCGACCAGAACGCACAAACTGCAATAAACCATAGGGGGCTAAATTTTTTCTTAATTTTTCTGTGTCTTCTCTAAACCCTGTTTTTTCAATTACAAAGAATTCAGGAGATACTGTAACAATAGTAGCATGACTGTCTTTTATGATGTTTTGTATTTGACGTTCTTCAAATAAAAAACTTGACTTAACCTTATACAAAGCATTTTCCTGAAAAATAGTTTCTTCATCAGTATGATAATAAGCTTTAATTACATCAATTTGCTTTTCTATTTGCTCTACAATCTTTCTTACTTTCTCTGAATCTATATTGACTACGATAACAAATCTAAAAACATTTGGTATTTCAGATTCAGAAGTTGAAAAACTTTCTAAATTAATATGTCTTTTTAAGAAGATTGCTGAAATACGATTCAGTAATCCAATATTATTTTCAGAATATACTGAAATTGTATAATTTTTTTTCTCCATCTTATTCTAATCTTATATCTGAAACACTTGCTCCTGTTGGTATCATTGGAAAAACATTAGCCTCTTTTTCTACACAAATTTCTAAAAAATAGGGTTTGTCAGAATCAATCATTTTTTTTACTTCTTGATCCAAATCTTCACGTTTACTTACTCGATTTGCTTCTAACTGATAGCCTTTTGCAATAGTAACAAAATCAGGATTAACCATTTCTGTTGAAGCATACCTTTTATCAAAGAATAATTGTTGCCACTGACGAACCATTCCTAAAAAACCATTATTTAGGACTACAATTTTAACTGCTGTCTGTTGCTGAAATATGGTGCCCAGTTCCTGTATGGTCATTTGGTAACCACCGTCTCCAATAATGGCAACAACCTCTCGTTCTGAAGCTCCCATTTTAGCACCTATAGCTGCAGGAAGAGCAAAACCCATTGTGCCTAAACCTCCTGAGGTGACATTACTTTTAGATTGATTAAACTTAGCATAACGACAAGCTACCATTTGATGTTGACCTACATCTGTTACTATTATAGCATCTCCATTTGTATGTTTATTAATCATTTGAATTGCTTCGCCCATTGTTAATCCTGGTTTGGTAGGATTCAAGTCTCCATCAATTACTTTCTCTTTTTCAATCGCATCTAATTCATTAAAACGATCAATCCATTGAGGATATTTTTTACTCGAAATACGATTTGTTAATTCTTTTAAACTTATTTTACAATCAGTAATTAAAGCTACATCAGCATGAACATTTTTATTTACTTCAGCAGGATCCAATTCCATATGAACAACTTTAGCTTGCTTGGCGTAAGTATTTAAGCTTCCTGTTACTCGATCGTCAAAACGCATTCCAATTGCAATCAATAAATCACATTCATTAGTTAGTAGATTAGGCGCATAATTTCCATGCATTCCAACCATTCCCCTGTTCGAGGAATGGTCTGTAGGTAATGCTGATAATCCTAAAATAGTCCATGCAGCTGGAATACCTGATTTTTCTACAAAAGCTTTAAATTCTTCTTCGGCTTGACCTAGAATAACACCTTGCCCCCAAACAATGAAAGGTTTTTTTGCTTGTTCAATTAATATTACTGCTTTTTTTAATGAGTCTACAGATAATTCCGGATAAGGTCTATAACTTCGAATACCAGTACACTTTTCATAACTGTAATCAAGCTCTTCAAATTGGGCATCTTTAGTAATGTCAATTAAAACAGGACCCGGTCTTCCTGAACGGGCAATATAAAAGGCTTTAGCCATAATTTCAGGGATCTCACTGGCTTTAGTTATCTGATAATTCCATTTTGTTACAGGTGTTGAAATCCCAATTATATCGGTTTCTTGAAAAGCATCAGAACCTAAAAGATTTGAAGCTACCTGTCCTGTGATACATACCATTGGAGTTGAGTCGATTTGAGCATCTGCAATTCCAGTAACTAAATTAGTTGCTCCAGGTCCTGAAGTAGCCAAAGCAACCCCAACTTTTCCTGACGTTCGAGCATAACCCTGAGCTGCGTGAGTAGCACCTTGTTCATGTCGAGTTAAAACATGATGCAACTTATCTTGAAACTTATATAATTCATCGTAAATAGGCATAATAGCTCCTCCGGGATAACCATAAACTAAATTAGCTTCTTCTTCCAATAAAGATCGTATCACTGCTTCAGCTCCAGAAATACGTATTGATTTAGAAGAGTTTTTTTTGATGTTTTGTTTATTTGTATTCATAACCTAGTTAGAATCAGTAACACAACCTTCAGAGGCTGTTGCCACGCTTTTAATATATTTATACAATACTCCTTGTTTAAATTTATAAGGAGGCTTAACCCAAGCTTCCCTTCGAATATTAATTTCTTGGTCAGTCAAAACAACATTAATAGTGTTTTTTTCCGCATCAATTATAATTTCATCACCATCCTTAACTAAACAAATTGTACCTCCTTCTTGAGCTTCAGGAACAATATGTCCCACTACAAAACCATGTGTACCCCCTGAAAATCTACCGTCCGTTATCAAAGCTACACTTTTACCCAAACCTGCTCCCATTATGGCAGCAGTAGGCTTTAGCATTTCGGGCATTCCCGGACCACCTTTTGGACCTTCATAACGAATAACAACAACATCACCTGATTTAACTTTACCTTCTCTAATTCCGTCATTAGCGGCATATTCTCCATCAAAAACACGAGCAGGACCTTTAAATAAAAATCCTTCTTTTCCTGTGATTTTTGCTACAGAACCTTCCGTTGCTAAATTTCCTTTAAGGATTCGAATATGACCTGTTTCTTTGATGGGATTATCAATAGGTCGAATTATTTTTTGGTTGCCAGCTAAATCAGGAATAATAGCAAGATTTTCGGCTAAAGTTTTTCCTGTAACTGTGATACAATCTCCGTGAAGCATACCATGTTTAAGCATATATTTTAATACTGCAGGAACTCCCCCAATAGCGTGTAAATCTTTCATTAAGTATTTTCCACTTGGTTTTAGATCTGCAAGAAATGGAGTGGTATCGCTTATGCTTTGAAAGTCATCAATTGTTAAATCAATATTAGCAGCTTTAGCTATCGCTAAAAAGTGAAGCACTGCATTGGTTGAACCTCCTAAAACAGTTATCAAACGAAGTGCATTTTCTAAAGATTTTCTTGTTACTATATCTCTAGGTTTTAAATCAAGTTCAAGTAGATTCCTTAAATGTGAGCCTAGAGCACTACATTCTTCTTTCTTATCATTACTAACTGCGGGATTAGAAGCATTATAAGGTAACGCCATGCCACAAGCTTCAATAGCCGAAGCCATTGTGTTTGCCGTATACATTCCACCACATGCTCCAGCACCAGGGCAGGCGTTTTTAATAACGTTTTTAAATTCTTTTTCATCTATTTTTCCAGCAACTTTTTCTCCCCATGCTTCAAATGCAGAAACTACATCAAGTTCTTTATTGTTATGACATCCTGCCGCAATTGTTCCGCCATAAACTAAAATCGAAGGTCTATTTAGACGAAGTAAAGCCATCAAAGCACCAGGCATATTCTTATCACAACCTACTACAGTTACTACTCCATCATAAGCCATAGCCTGAACTACGGTCTCAATTGAATCCGCAATTACGTCACGAGAAGGTAAAGAGAATCGCATTCCTGGAGTTCCCATAGAAATCCCATCACTTACACCAATTGTATTAAAGATTAAACCGATTAGAGATTGTTCATTTACCCCTAGCTTTATATCTTTAGCAAGATCATTTAAGTGCATATTACATGGGTTTCCCTCATATCCAGCTGAAGCTATACCAATAAGAGGTTTTTTAAAATCTTCATCAGTCATGCCAATTGCATGCAACATCGCTTGTGCTGCGGGTTGAGTTGGGTCTTGAGTAACGGCCTGACTGTATTTATTAAGTGTCATTTAATTATATTGAATAACGAACATAAAGGAACTTTAGCTAACTCCTTAATAATTAGTGAAATGTATATTATACTCAAAACACAAAATAAAAATGTAATTAATTGATAATCAATTAATTTTATTGTAATATTTAATACATTCAAGAACATAAAAAAAGGCGTAATTTTTCGCCTTATCTTTAACCTTAACATTTTGATCAATTGAAAAAAATAGATTCCGCTTCAATAAAAATAATAAAGGCAAATCATCAATCCTTTTTTAAAACTCACAAAGATAAGGGGGTTTCGGTTAGGATTAAACATCTTAAAAAATTAAAAAAGGTGTTGAATGAAAAAGAAGATAAAATACTTAAAGCCATATATCTGGATCTTAAAAAACCTGATTTCGAATCTTTCTCTAGTGAAGTTTTAATGGTACACAAGGAGCTTGACCTTCAAATTAAAAAAATCAAAGAATGGAGTACGCCAAAAAGAGTGGCTGGGAGTATTCTCAATTTCCCTTCTCAAGATTTTATTTTATCTGAGCCTTATGGAACTTTATTACTGATTTCTCCATGGAATTACCCCTTTCAACTGGTTATGATTCCATTAATTGGATCTGTTGCTGCTGGAAATACCGTTGTTTTAAAACCTTCTGAATCTGCACCTCATACAGCTAAGGTTTTAATTAAGATTTTAGAAGAAGTTTTTCCTCAAGAATGGGTCACTACAATTGAAGGTGATGCCGTTATCGCTCAACTTTTACTTAAAGAACAATGGGATTATATCTTTTACACTGGAAGTACTTATGTGGGTAAAATTGTTGCTAAAGCTGCTGCTGAATACCTAACCCCTACTACCTTGGAATTAGGAGGGAAAAGCCCATGTATTGTTGATGGAACAGCTCCCCTGAAAAAGACAGCTAGACGTATTGTATGGGGTAAATTTTTAAATTGTGGTCAAACATGTATCGCTCCAGATTATGTTTTAGTTAAGAAAGAATATAAATCAGCTTTGATTGGTGCCTTGATCAAAGAAATTGAAAGGGCTTATGGAAATAATGTCCAAGAATCTAAAAATTATGGCCGAATTATACACGAAAAACACTTTAAAAAATTAGAAACTGATTTAAGAAATCAAAAAGTAGTTTATGGAGGTGGAAAAAGCTTAGAAGATTTATTTTTTGGACCAACTCTAGTAGATGAACCAAGCATGGATAGTTCTCTTATTCAAGAAGAAATCTTTGGACCTATTTTACCATTATTAAGCTATGAAACAGAAAATGATATTGATGTGATTTTGACTAAGTTAAAAAACCCATTAGCTTTTTATGTTTTTAGCACTCAAAAAAAATTTATTAATCAGATGATGACTCGTTATTCATTTGGAGGTGGAGTTGTTAATGATTCAATAGTTCATTTCACCAACCCAAATCTTCCGTTCGGAGGAGTTGGAAATAGTGGAATAGGTTCCTATCATGGAAAGTACAGTTTTGATTTATTTAGTCATAAGAAAGCAATTGTAAAACGCTCTTTTTGGTTTGATCTTCCCCAGCGATATGCCCCTTATCCTAAATCATTTAAAAATTTAAAATATATTTTAAAAAAGTTATAAAAGTAAATGAAAGAAAAAACAGTAAGCAAAGCAATTGAACATAGACGTTCTGTTCGCATATATGACCCTAAAAAAGCAATTAATACAGCCATTGTTAAGCAATGTATACAACAAGCAATTTTAGCTCCTAGCAGTAGCAATTTACAGCTATGGGAATTTTATCACATAATCAATAAAACCTTGCTAGAAAAAATTTCAGAATCTTGTTTTAATCAACCTGCAGCTAAAACAGCAAATCAATTAGTTATTCCCATAGTTCGATTAGATCTATGGCCAAAACGTATTCAATCAAATGTAGGTTTCATTAAAAATGTAGTGCCTTCCAAAATAAGTAAAAAAAGTAAAAAAGAAGCTTTAGGCTATTATCAAAAAGTACTTCCTAAGCTTTATAAAGGAACCAACAAGTTAAGAGGATTTTTTGGGAAAATTATGATGCAATATAGAGGCATATCAAAAATAACTTATCGAGAGGTTTCTTCGACTGACCTTAGAGTGATTGGACATAAAAGTACTGCACTCGCTGCTCAAAATTTCATGACAAGTATGGCAGCTTTTGACTACGATACGTGTCCTATGGAAGGCTTTGATTCTGTTCGACTCAAAAATATTCTTGAACTACCTAAAGAAGCTCAAATAAGTATGGTTATTGGTTGTGGTATCCGAAAAGAAGAAGGTGTTTATGGAGATCGCTTCAGGGTTCCTTTTGAAGAAGTTTATTTTCAAAAATAACAATATGAAAAAAATTATTTGCTTTTCTCTAAGTTGTTTTTTTTTAAGTTGTAATTCACAATTTAAAATCAAAACTTTAGAACCTTGGGCATTTCCTCATTTCAAAAAAGCGGATTCAATCAATCCAATTTTGGATCCGACAAAAAATCTTAGTTTCATAGATCCCATAACAAACACAGAAGTTCTTTGGGAAGAACGAAATGTATTAAACCCAACTGCAATTGTTAAAAACGATACGGTTTTTATGCTCTATAGGGCACAAGATCAATGGGGAACCTCCCGCATTGGATTAGCACATAGTCTGGATGGTTTACATTTTGCAAAAAGAGCCACTCCGGTTTTATATCCTAAAAAAGATAAAGAAAAAAAACATGAATGGAACTTTCGTAAAAAAGAAGGAGAACCTCACAGTAGAGACTGTATCTCTTGCTATTTTGATGGCGTAGAAGACCCAAGGGTTGTTCAAACGAAAAATGGGAGTTACTTGATGACTTATACAGCTTATGATGGTAAAACAGCTCGTTTAAGTATTGCGTCTTCAGACGATTTAATTAATTGGACTAAACATGGAGTAGTCTTAAAAGGTGAAAAATATAAAGACTATTGGTCTAAAGCAGGAGCTATTGTAACCGAAATAATAGAAAACCAGCAAGTTGCAAAAAAAATTAATGGGAAATATTGGATGTATTTTGGAGATACTGTATTATTTATGGCATATTCTCAAGATTTAATCAATTGGAAACCTGCCATTAATGAAGAAAATGATAAGATGATTTCAGTACTTCACCCACGTAAAGGTTATTTTGACAGCCGTTTAGTTGAGCCAGGCCCGTATGCTCTTTATAAAAAAAACAAAGGGATTTTACTTATTTATAATGCAAGTAATGCCTCTAATTTTAATGATCATAAGCTTCCAAAGTATACTTATGCAGCTGGCCAAGCCTTATTTGACGAAACTAAACCCTTTAAGTTAATAGCAAGAACAGAGTCTTATTTTATTTATCCTGATAAAAAGTACGAAAAAATTGGGGAGGTAAATGAAGTATGTTTTGTTGAGGGATTAGTATATTTTAAAGATCAATGGTTTCTATATTATGGAACAGCAGATTCAAAAATTGCTGTAGCTGTTTATAAAAATTAAACTATAATCTAATTAAAATTGATTAATACTTTAAAACTAAAGTATCTAAAAACAGATACCACTTTAAAGTATTAATCAATTTTAAAAAGTCAGAAAAGTTGCTTTGGAAGGTATATTATCTAAACCTTTGTCAAGCCATAATTTAAATTCAGAAGTATTAGTGTATTGAATTGGGGTGTTTAAAAGGACTCCATTTGCGGTCAACTGAACATAAAATGGTTGTGAAGCAGTTTTAAAATTGATGGTCTGAAAAGTTGACCATTTTTTACCAACTGTATTAATGGTTTTTATACGACCATCAGGATATTGAAAATTAAATTGATCTACTTGATCGAGTTCTTGTCGATCATCTACATAAAGTGAAATAATAATATATTGGTCTCTTAACAAAGGATATACATCAGGATCAGACCAAACATTTTCTTCCATCTTTCTACAATTTACACATGCCCATCCTGTAAAATCTAAAAGTATAGGTTTGTTTTGGATTTTTGCAGCAGCCAAACCACTTTCGTAATCTTTGTAACAATCCAATCCCAGGGGGCAATCATTCTCTTTTTCTCTTAAACTATAAAATTCGGGAGGTGGAAATCCACTGAGAATTTTTAATTTATTTTCTTTTGAAAAAAGACCAAATAGTAAAAATAAAGTGAAAAAAGAACTTAAAAACCCAAAGCCTAGTCGAGTTCTAGAAATAGAATTTTTTGATTCATTTTTAAAACGAATAATTCCAAACAAATAAAGAGTCAGTGCAAAGGAAATTATCATCCAAATTGCAATAAAGGTTTCTCTTTTCAACAATCCCCAATGAGCAACCAAATCTGCATTAGATAGAAACTTTAGTGCTAAAGCTAATTCTAAAAATCCAAGAACAACTTTTAAAGTAGTTAGCCATCCCCCAGACTTAGGTATTGCTTTTAAAATATTTGGAAATAAAGCGAATAAGCCAAATGGTAGTCCCAAAGCAAAACCAAAACCAAGCATTCCCATAGTTAATTGAGTAGCACCTTCGCTTGCAGTTATAGAGCTAGCCAATAATGATCCTAAAATAGGTCCCGTACAAGAGAATGAAACAATTGCCAAAGTAAGAGCCATGAAAAAGATACCAATAACTCCACTCACAGAAGAAGCCTCATCTGTTCGATTACCCCATTTTGATGGTAAAGTAAGATCATAATATCCAAAGAAAGAAAAAGCAAAAAAGACAAAGATTCCGAAAAAGATTAAATTCAAAGTAACATTAGTTGCTAGGGTGTTTAAAATTTCAGGATTTAAGAAATCTAAAAAATGGAAAGGCAAGCTAAATAAAACATATATTAAAATAATAAAAACAGAATATGTTAATGCATTAAAAACACCTTTTGATCTTGAAGTGGCTTTTTTTAAAAAATATGAAACCGTAAGAGGTATCATAGGAAAAACGCATGGTGTTAAAAGCGCTAATAAGCCACCTATAAAACCTAAAAAGAATAAGTTCAAATAACTTATTTCACCTTTTTTTTGAGTTGTATTTATCAAATAATCCTTTTGAGATAATTCTAATTGAAGTGTTCTTGATAGACGTTTACTATTTTCATTTACTTCTTTAGAACTTTGAACAGTTTTTCCATTTAAAGAAAATAAAATGTTTTCTGTTCTGAATATACAAAGCTTATCGTCGCAGGCTTGATAATTAATTTCAGCATTAATTATAGCTAAATTTGGATCCACTATTTCGATTTCCTGATGGAAGGAGGCTCTTTCATTAAAAAAGGTCAGATCCATTTGAAAGAGATTGTCATATGAGGTTATTGATTTACTTTCTTTAACTCCACCAATACGATTATATCCCTGACTTTCAGAATTAAATATAAACTCAGTTGGAAGAGCACCCCCATTGTCAGAAAACTGAGAATACAAATGCCATTTCTCGTCAATACTAGCATCAAAATGAAGTATAATAAGATTCTCGGAAAGAAATTCAACCCGTGTTTCCCAAATTACAGGCTCTTCAACTTGAGCATTTAAAAGGGTTCCCCATAAAAAAAACAAAATAAACTTAATCATCATGTAACTGTCATTAAAATTGTGTTTTCAGTTTTTTGATTAGCTGTGAATCGACGATCACAACGTTTTCCAATTACCCAAATAATCTCGTCTTCTGAACACAAAAGCCATTGTTTCTCTTTTTCTAATTGAGAATATTTTTCATCTTTGAAGAACTTACTAAGTGATTTCTTACCTTTCATTCCAATTGGACAAAAATAATCACCTTTTCTGAATTTTCTTAGATAAAGTGGTTTTTTTAAGAGATTTTTATCTAACAAAGCTTGATCTGAATTCAGTGAATAATAGGCATCATTGGAAATATCTTTCCATTGAAGGTTTAGGGGTAATATTTGAGATATATCTTCTAGGTTAATCTGAAACTGTTCATAATCTAATCCTTGTATATCAGTTAATATTAAACATTTACGATCTCTTATCAATCGATGAGATTTTGAATATAGAATTTTCCCACTTGACGCTTTCAAAAGTTTTAAAACCTCTCCAGCACTCATTTCAAGAGGACTAAACCAATAATGTAAACAAAAATCAATTTGAGGTAGCTTATTTATTTCTTCAATATTTAATTTTACAACTCCATTTTCAGTTGAAAAAACTTTTGTTTTAAATTCATCAAGAATTGAATGAATAAAAGTATTTGCTTGGTTAAGATTGTTAAGTGTTGTCTGGAAATTTTCTAAAAGGTTAGGTTGAATTTGCATTAATGGTGAAACAACTTCACTACGAATCCGATTTCGTAAATATTTAACATCTTGATTGGAAGCATCTTCTCTCCATTTAATTTTTTCTTTTTTGGCATATTTAATAAGTTCACTTTTAGGATACTTAAGTAAAGGTCTAAATTTTGAATTTTTATTAGAAATGCCCAATAAACCCGAAATTCCTGTCCCTCTTGAAGTATTGATTAAAAAAGTTTCAAGCTGATCATTCAAATGGTGAGCCGTAAGAAGTGTGTCAAATTCATAAACATCCATAAGATCAGAAAACCATTTATATCTAAGTTCGCGTGCAGCCATTTGAACACTAATTTTATGATAATTTTTATAAGTATTAGAAGAAAAACTTACACTATAGTGAGTAATACCATTTTGATTACACCAATGACGAACAAAACCTGCGTCTTCATCACTTTCCGCTCCTCTTAATTGAAAATTACAATGGGCCACTGAAAAATTGATTTGGTTCGCCAACAAAAGGTGTGCTAAAACACAA